>Ga0335081_10001214_pt1 | contig 41078 bp, 35 predicted proteins | sample Lox_Sample_35_FD_206713 | JGI IMG/M metagenome (GOLD analysis project Ga0335081, IMG submission 206713) | Soil microbial communities from Loxahatchee National Wildlife Refuge, Florida, United States - Lox_Sample_3.5 | ecosystem: Environmental > Terrestrial > Soil > Wetlands | place: USA... | reverse complement strand
CACAGTCGCTGCGGGTAAGGAGCCGGACATCGAGTGGTTCAAAAAGCTCGTAAAAATACTCGCCGAGCGGAGCCACACGCTCGTTGAGATGAAGACCGCTGCCATTCCGTTTGTCGTTGACGAAATAACGATGGACGAGAAGGCCAAGACAAAGCACTTAACACCTGACGTAGCACCTCTCCTCTCTGAGCTGTCAAAACGGCTTAAGACTGTTGATCCCTTTACACACATCGAGATTGAGAAGGTATTCAACGCCCTGATCGCCGAAAAGGGACTAAAACTCGCCAAAATCGCCCAACCCGTGCGTGTCGCCTTGACAGGCGGCACGGTGAGCCCCGGCATCTTTGAGGTCATCGAAGTCATGGGACCGGAAAAGACCATCAAAAGGATTGAGAGCGCTATCCGCAAAATCGTTTGACATGCTGAACATTACGATGAATCCACGACTTTGACGAAACATCCATCCCCGCAATGGCATCCCTCGCAGGAGAAAAATCCGCATGAACCAGAGAGGCCTGCGTTCGTACTTTAACCCATCAGGCTTTGCCGGCCTTATCTATGAATCCATTTGGGCCAACTATTTAAAGTTGTTCTTGGGCCACGCCGCCTATGCTCAAGCTCTTGTCCTTGCCGTGTTCATGGGAGGCATGGCAATAGGATCTTTGCTCTGATGAACTACCCGCCACTAAATCGCTGTCACGCTTGTAGTGGGGGTCCTCACGGTTCATTCAAGAGACGCGCAGGTAATATTTAAGGAAAATCAATTCGGACCTGACAATTCACGTTGTCATCTCTTTTTTTTTACGATATACTTTGATAGTGCGTCTCGACTTGTTCCTGAAAAAGAGCGGCCTCATTAAACGCAGGACCGTGGCACAGGACCTGTGTGATACAGGCAGGGTCCTCGTGAATGGACGGGTGGCTCGCTCCGCAAAAGAGGTGAAGCCGGGAGACGGCATTATGCTAGTCTTTTCCACCCGAAGCGTACAATTTGAAATCCTCGCGATACCTGGAGCAAAGCAAACATCCGTTGTAGTCCAGCCATATCGCATGATAAGCGAAAAAAGATTCGCGCAAAAAGACGACGCATGAAAAAGAAACCTCTCCTCGTCATAACCATGGGTGACCCCGCGGGAATCGGACCTGAGATCATCGCTAAGATCATCGACAGCGGTGAGATATTCCCGCTCTGCAGGCCGGTCGTTGTAGGTGATGCGAGTGTCATGAAGAAACTGATAGAGGACATGCGGCTCTCGGTTGCTGTCCGCAGCATTGCTTCTCTCACGGAAGCCGACCCTGGCACTGGCAAGATAGACGTGCTTGACCTTCACAACGTGGACATCTCCAAGCACTCATGGGGCAGACCGAGCGTTTCGTCGGGCAAGGCGACGGTGGAATATGTAAAGAGGGCCGCGGAGCTCACCATGAGCCGCAGCGCTGAAGCAATCGTAACCGCACCGATCAACAAAGAAATGATGAATGCAGCGGGATTTCATTATGCCGGCCATACGGAGCTTCTTGCCGACATTACGGGTTCCAAGGAATACGGCATGATGTTTGTGGGCGGCGGCCTGCGGATTATCCTGGCAACCATTCATCTTGCACTGAAGGACGTGGCTCGCGCAATCACCAGGGGAACCATTCTGAAGTCTCTGCGGCTCGCGAACAAGGCAATGGAATATTTCGGCATTGATATACCCCGCATCGGCGTTGCAGCCCTGAACCCTCACGCAGGTGAGGGCGGGCTATTCGGTAACGAGGAGTGGGATGTGATCCTGCCGGCTGTGATCATGGCGCGGGAGGAGGGCATCCACGCGAGCGATCCCATCCCGGCTGACACTCTGTTCTACAAGGCACGGAACAATTATTACGACGTCGTTGTGGCCATGTATCACGACCAGGGCCTCGCTCCGCTCAAGATGCTGGCTTTCGGCAATGCCGTGAATGTCACCGTCGGTCTTCCGATCATCCGCACCTCGGTAGACCATGGGACTGCGTACGATATCGCAGGCAAGGGCTGCGCAGATCCGGCGAGCCTCCTTGAGGCGGTCAAGCTTGCCGCTAGTATGGCGAAATACAAGGAACAAGGCAGGGAGGAATCATCGTGACCAATCAGCCGGCATCGTTTTTGACTCGCTCCCACATTTTTGCGGCTGTCTTTTTTGCGATCTTCATTTTTCTCCTGTACCAGATGGCGCGCCTTTTGGCGCCCTTTTCCTCAGCCCTGCTCTGGGCAGCAATTCTTGCACTTGCCCTTTCCCCGGTGCACGCACGTCTACTACGCCTGGTCAACGGCAGGGAGGGACTGGCTGCAGGCGTTATGACTTTCTGCACCTTACTCATGGTGATAGGACCCGCGATATTCCTCCTTGCTGTTCTCACAGCGCAGGCTGTTAATCTATACCAGTGGACATCAGAATTTATTCAAACTGGTAAGCTTGTAGAAGCATGGAGCAGGTTCGCAACGCCGATGCTTGACCGCCTGTTGAGCCTTCCCTTACTGGCGGAAATTGATGTAAAAGGGATCCTCATCAAGGGTCTGAGCCAGTTTTCATCCGGCCTAGCATCCCAAATCGGCAGTGTCCTGAAGAATACGCTCCTTCTCGCGGTCAATCTCCTTATCATGCTCATTTTTCTCTTTTTTATCTTACGGGACGGCGAATCGTACTATTCAGCGGTCATGGATGTGTTACCGTTCACGCCGAATCAGCAGCAATCCATTGCCCTGAAATTTCGAGATACCTTTTCTGCTGTCATTAACGGCGTTTTCCTTGTCGCTCTTCTCCAGGGAGTGATGACAGGCCTCGGGTTCGCCTTGTTCGGCGTACCCTTTTCCGTGTTCTGGGGATTTCTCGCTGCCGTTCTTGCCCTCCTGCCTGTCGGAGGCGCGATGCTAGTATGGGTGCCGGGAGCACTCTATCTTTACTTGACTGGCTCAACACTTCAGGGCGTCTTCCTTGCACTTTGGGGAGCCCTTCTGGTGAGCCTTCCCGACAATTTCTTAAAGCCCCTCCTGATCGGGAGAAAAGCGAAGCTCCCCACTTTTCTTCTTTTTATCGGAATACTTGGCGGGTTGCAAGTATACGGCTTTTTGGGCATTCTCTTCGGACCCCTCATTGTAACCCTGCTTACTGCTTTTGTGCAGATATATCGTGAGGAGTACGCAGAGCGGCAAGAGTGAAAACACTAAGGACTGCGTAGTCACAGATCGCCATCAAAAAGACGCACGAGTAGCTTTACAATCGATCAAAACATTTACCATACCACTCGATTCCATGATTTTTTCCATTTCTACCCAAAGACTGATCGCTGGATTGCTTTATGAAGGAAGGAGAAAATAAGTATGGAGGATTTAGCAAAGTCGGATACCTGGCGCGTGTTCCGTATCATGGCGGAACTGGTAGAAGGGTTTGAAGCGCTAAACGGCATCGGCCCGGCCGTGACCATCTTCGGGAGTGCCCGTCTCCAACCGGGATCCCCCTATTACAACAAATGTCTCAAGGTGGCCGAAAATCTTGCAAAGGACGGTTTTGCCGTCATTTCGGGTGGAGGCCCCGGCATCATGGAGGCGGCAAACAAGGGGGCGCAGAAGGCGAATGGCATTTCCGTCGGCTTGAACATAGAATTGCCCATGGAGCAGACGCCGAACTCGTATCAGGACGTGAGGGTGGAATTCCGCTACTTCTTCGTTCGCAAGCTCATGTTTGTCAAGTATGCTGTGGGGTATGTGATATTCCCAGGCGGCTTCGGCACCATGGACGAGCTTTTCGAGGCGCTCACGCTCATCCAGACCAAAAAGATCCGGAGCTTCCCCGTGGTCCTCGTCGGCAGGGACTATTGGCAGGGCATGATCGACTGGATGAAGAAAACGGTGCTGGAGGTCGGAAACATCGGTATCGAGGATATCGACCTAATGCACATCGTGGACGAACCGGAAGAGGCCTGCGCGATCATCAATAAGCGGTATAAGGACCGCGTAAGCGGCATCCATCGGGACAGGCGGGACAAGGCCAGAAAAGGCGTCTAACGCGCATTCCATGTGGATTCTTGTTATATCGAGTATCAAAAGTGCCCTTACTCTTGAGTTTAGACCTCGGTCTTCTCGCGTTCATGTTGCTTGGCACTGGTAGAGAGCCTACGGAATGCAGGTTTAATCACCTTTTCGTTTTTTCGATCGCAGCCAGTCTTGGTGTGATTTAAGCCGCTGCGCTGCCCGCATCCTCCGGAAACACCGCTCGATAGTTTCGCGGTAAATCATCACGACCAGAATGATCGCGATGCTAATGCTCATGACCGTGAAAAATGCGCCATACTGTTTCTGCCGGAAAAATGATCCTTCAATTGTAAGAAGCACGGTGCCAAGCAGACGGCCGGAAGTCGACACGATCAGGAAATCGCGCTGCCCCATATGTCCCAGACCGAGCAGGTAGCACAAATAGTCCTTGGGGAATCCCGGGATAAGAAACATGAGAAAGGCAAGGAATAAACCTTTGTGCTTCATCACGTAATCATAGCGCTTGATCGTATCAGGGCTTACCACCTTTTCGACGAGCGGCCTGCCCGCAAGACGCGCGAGACCGAATGCAAGCCACGAGCCGAGGGTAAGTCCGATGGTTGAAAAAACGACCCCCCAGAACGGGCCAAAGAAGATGCCTCCGACAAAGCCGGTCACCTCACCGGGCACTGGCGCCGCAACCACCTGCAGAAACTGAAGCCCGATAAAAATAAAAACCGCATACAACCGGTGTTCTCTGATGAAGTGAAGCAAATATTGTGTGTCTGTGAAGAGCTTGACGAGTCCGAGCGGGAACAGGAGGTATATGATGCCGGCGACAACCAAGCCGAATATCGCAAGACCAGCAATTGTCTTCTTATCAAACGTGGCCATCGTGGGAGAGCTGAAGCGGTTCACTTTTTAAACAGATCGTCGAGTTCCTTCCGTGTCCTATCGACCTCTGCGCCCGAAGGTCTGGAAGGCCTCGACTCGCTGAAGACAAAATAATCGCAAAAGTTTGCCCCTTTTTTATCTTTTACAAGCTCCGCCACCGGCTCTCGGCATCGTTTCGACACAGAAACATCGTGGAATTCGCAGTTCAGGCAGCAATGGAGGTCCGCACGGCACAGGATGCATACATCCCGGCGGCCAATCTTTTTTTCTGTCGTAATTCCTTGCCCGCAGGCATGGCAGGTCTTCATAGTCCAGCACATCATAACGTAATTATACGGACAAGACAAGGCGAAATGTGTAAAACATTTCTTGACTGACTTATTATTTTTTAGTTGATATTGACGCTTTTTGCTTATTTTCGTTTAAATATCAGATAGTTATGTGTACTCGCCCTAGGATGTCGGGGAAGGATATGGCCAGCACTCCTCTATTTCCGGAAGGATTGAGGAAGAATTAAAAATCTCTATTTTCACGGCATCCTAGTAAAGTTTTTTTGGATATAAACGATAAGTATACTTAAAGGAGAAACATACCCTAATAATTTCATGGTTTAGCTGTTTTCAGAGTGGCAGAATTTTTGTATCCTATGAAAGGTTTTAAGCACAATTATTAAAGTGAAGGGCCTTTGATAAGTTTACCTTACACCTTTCTTAGCCGGTCACGGATGGGGGACACCGGCAGTATTGTCGTCAAGCAAGGAGCAGTTTTATGAAATATGTAGTTCGAACCGTTTTACTTCTTGTTCTTTTTTTTTCGCTCATCACACACGGCTATGCGTCGCGTACAGGGGGAAAATCTCCTGATTTGCAGGAGACCCTGCAACAGTATGTAGAAGACCTGAAAAGGAACCCGGCTGACCACGCTCTGCGTGAAAAGATCATCAAGCTTGTTCTGTCCATGAAACCCACACCCACGGTTCCGGAAAATGCTGAGCGGAATATGGCACGGGGGACCGCTTTTGCACAGAAGGCAACGGAGATCACCGGATACAAGAAGGCAATTGCCGAATTTGAGGCAGCTTCGAACTCGGCACCATGGCTGGCACTCGCTTACTACAATCTCGGCGTAGTCCAGGAAAAAGCCGCCCTTTACAGTGACGCGATGCAGAATTTGAAGCTTTACCTTCTCGCCGCCCCGGACGCGAAAAATGCACGCGACGTCAGAAATAAGATTTACGCATTGGAAGTCGATGTCGAGGACGTGGAGGCGGGTAAAAATACTCCGGCGCCGGCGGATGCAGGTATGGGAAAATCACTGGCAGTGACCGGGAAAACTTCTCTCGAGATTGAGCCCGAAAAACAACTCAAGATAATTAAAATGCCCCCGCAATCTCAGGACAAGAAGCTGATGGTGCCAAATTTTGTGGGAAGCTGGTACTTCAAAGACATGCTGCATGGTGAAGATGTCAACATTCATGCGTTCGACATAAGCAAGAACACGAACGGCGACCTGGTTCTGACCCCCCCGAAGCGCGTTGCCGACAGCGTGGCAACGATCAATATCTTTGAGTTACAAGATAAGAATCTCAGGGTCCAGATGAAGTGGAAAATGAAGTCCGTCGTGGGTTACTGGAAAACAGAGACCTACGTCCTCACCATCTCCGAAGATGGGACCAAGCTGACAGGCTCGCACAACCAGCAGAGCGTCGGAGGTCGGAACATCGACATGGACAGAGTACTCTTCCGGCAGTAATACCTGCGGTAGAAACCATACTCTTCTTAAAAGAGAGCGCATGAAGCTTTTCAGGCCTCTTTTGCCTTTTAAGTCCCAATAGGGAACAGAATTTATTATCGTAACAGATACATCTCAATAATTTTCTATACAAACGATACCATGAAGTCGGCTTTTAAAACATTTTCCTCTCCCTGCCCTTCTCATGGCGATTTTTTTCTGCTATATTAATACCGACATCTTTCTGCTTGCCCGGGCTAAACTTTTTTAATGCATTTTCATAAAAGGCTGAATCCATTCGTACAGAATGCAAAATGTTCAGGGGAGGTAGTGTATGGCTACGAAAGTCCGTGTAGAAAATCTGCCGACCGATATCACCAAGGAAAGGTTGATAGATATTTTTTCGCAAATCGGTGACGTTCAGTCTGTTACTATAAAAACAGACCTGCTGACCGGGCAGCCAAAGGGATACGGGTTTGTCGAGATGTCGCTCGATGTGGATGCGTACCGGGCGATCAACATTCTCGATGGAACAACTTTTCGAGATAAAAGAATTCATTTGAAGGAGGAAAAACCGCTGATCGAGAGGGCCAAAGAAATCCTGACTCAGATCACCACAAGGAACGAAGGAAGTCCTGGAAATAGGCCAAGATCACATTAAGATATCAAATTGTGACCGACTATGCACGGGCTTTCATAAGAGGCAGACGATGAGAGAGTATTGATTCTATCGATCCTGTTAAACTCAAAAAGCTTAACCCCTGCGGCCAAGCCTTTTTGAGTTAATGCCCACGTTCAAACGTTCTAATTGACGATCCGGAGTAAAAACCTTTTTAACCGCTAAGGCGCGAAAGCCACGAAGATTGTTAAGCATAAATGAAGTAAGACTAAGATTTTCTTGGCGTACTTAGCGTCCTCACAGAAGAGAAAATCTAACTATTATTGAGACGAATTTGATTTTTTAGAACTAGTTCCAGTCGAGCAGCCTCTTCTGGCCTTCGAGCTTTTTAATCTCAGTTACGTCCTGACTCACTTCAAGACAGCCGCGGTACTGGCCCGATGCATCGCGAACAGCAAAGTATTTGATGAGGATGAACCTCCCTTTCATCTGGATCCAGAACTCAGCAACGCTCTTCGTACCTGCCTTGAACTCAGAAAGGATCTTCTCCACCATCCCCACGCTCTTGGGCGGATGGCAGTTCTGCACCGTTCTGCCGATGACGCCCGGACTCCGGGGAAATATACGCTCTGGCGATGCTGAGTAGTAAGCCACCTCATCGTTCTCGTTCACGAAAGATATATCGATTGGAAGGTGCGTCAGGAGCAAATTCACCTGCTCCGCCGTGAGCTGTCCTGTATCGAGGTTCAAGCTTCCCACTTTCTCGCCAAGGAGTGCCTGCTGGAACGACTCTGTTGAGGGCTTCCACCGGGCCTCGGGCTTAATCCAGGCATAGCCGATCTCCTCTTCCCCTTTACTGACCTTCGTCCAATCCTCCTCGCTCAGGGTCTCAAGGGTCATGGGGAAAAGAATATGCTCTTCCTTATAGATCATGTCATTCACCATTTTCATCAATGCATCGACTGCCACCTTTTCCATCTTGTTGTCCGTAACCCTCTTCCGGACATCCTTGATGAATGCCCGAATGTCGTCATGCAGTGCCCACATGACCTTTGACGGACCTGTAACGCCTTTTGTCTCTATGATCGGGAAGAGCTGGTTTTCTTTACGTACGAAATGCTTATCGATCTGGCTAAGCCGGTCCAGGATATCAAGGAGCTTGTCCTTCTCCTTCACATAATCCTTTATTGCCTCTGCTTCTTTCAAGATACTTTCAGCAACGCGGTTCTCGAGCATCAGAGTATGTACGGGGTGGCCAGCGGGAAGTCCTGGCACGGTCTGGTGCTCCAGCGCCTCTTTAAAGACCTGTACATGCACCTCACAGAGGCTCTTGATCTCCGCCTCGGGCATGCCCTCGGCAATAAGTCGCTGTTCCATCTGGGCGATCTCCCAGGGAGCAACGTCCTTGATCAATTCCTCAAATTTCTTTTTTTGAGATTCGGCGTCCTTCCCATCGTGGAGTTCCTTAATGATGTTCTTCAATGTGTCGATCCGCACTTCCTGCTCGTCCACGCCTGCTTCACCGTACGCGATTAAAACGGTTTCGCCGGTCTTTTTCTTGATCTCTTCAGCGATTCCATCGATTAGCTTTTTGATCTCCATACCGCCAATCATCGCGACTTTACCCAGAGACGCAATTCTACCCACGGTCTTTCGCATGAACGGGTTGTCCAGCATCTTGAATTCGGGGTTCAGGCTGACTAGGAAATCCTTCAGAAAGGGGTAAAGGTTCAGAAGATCATTAATTTTTGTTCTTGGGCTCAGTTCCATGGTTGTTCTCCTTTTTGAGTAAACGATACCATGAGTCTCTGTTTAAATCTATGATTTACGTCATGAAGCTTGAACATGCACATACCCATATTTTACCTGATTTTCACCTCATTTTATGATAAGCTTAGCGTGAAAATAGGTATATAATAATGATTGCTGATTACATTCCGTACTTCGCAGCAGTTTCATTTTATTTTTAGAAATTGCATATTTCATATAGACCTCGTAGCCCAATGAAACACTCACAAAATAGGACACTCTATAAAAAAAGGCCCTACAAAAGCTACAATTGTGGCCGGAGATGTACTGTGAGCCGAAGATCTCGAGAATGCAAAATGGATGTTTAAATCGACAGCTGATAAAAATATTACAATTAATTGAGGGGCTAAAGTGATATGAGTGTATTAATCGGGAAGGAAATCGAGAGAGCTTTAAAAAATAAATTGATCAATATCGAACCGCTCAAAAAAACACAGATCGGACCCGGTTCAATTGATCTTACTCTCGGCAATGATTTCAGGATTTTTAAAAAACGATCAAAGATCTATCACGTAAAAAATGATTCTCATTTTCAGGATATTACCAAAGACGTTCATATTACAGATGGCAATTATATAATAATTAAACCAGGCGAGATGGTTTTGGGAATCACGAAAGAAAAAGTTACTCTTGCCGATAATATTTCTGGTCGACTGGAAGGGAGAAGCAGATTCGCGCGTTTTGGGCTTGCAGTTCATGTTACCGCTGGATTTATGCATCCGGGCATTTCCAACCATCAAGTATTGGAAATAGTTAACTTAGGACATGCCCCATTAGCCTTATATCCTGGCACCAAGATTTGCCAATTTATATTTGAAAAATGCGACGGTCATGCCAAATATCAGGGGAGATTTGTTGAGCAAGTTAAGCCATGACCTTAATGTGTCGTAGAGTATGGTCTGTTGGTCTCTTCCTGTTAGATGAACCCATGATAGGTGTCATTTCACTTTCGGCGATTTAAGCGGTTACACACTCGTGGGTGAAATAAACGGCGTTGTAGCTGCAAACAGATAATCATAAAAACAAAGCCCATGCCGGGAAGCCGGCATGAGCTTTTGGTATCATAAATACCAAAAAACAGTTTAGAACACGCCTTTGACCTTCCCGGTCTCCACGTCCACGTCCACGCGGCGGTAGGCCGGATCGGACGATGTACCGGGCATGAGGGTAATAGTACCGGCAACGGGAACCACGAAGCCCGCACCCTTGTAAGTAAGAATGTCCCTGATACGGAGTTTCCAGCCCTTGGGAACACCTTTGAGGTTCGGGTTGTCCGTAAGCGAGAGGTGGGTCTTCACCATGCAGGTGCCCATCTTGGCAATCTCGGGGTCGGCCTCCATCTTCTTAGCCTTCTCGAGCGCCTCGTGCGTGAATTCAACGCCGTCTGCTCCATAGACCTCTTTCGCGATCAGCTCGATGCGCTGACGAAGGGGGGTGTTGAGATCGTAGAGGAGCTTGAAATCGTTCTTCTCATTGCAGGCGTCAATGACTGCGTCGGCGAACTCAAGCGCCCCATCGCCACCCTTTTCCCAATGGCGGGACAGGGCAACGCGTGCTCCAGCTGCCTCAGCAAGTCTCCTAACGGTCTTAATCTCGTTGTCCGTATCGGTATAGAAGGCGTTGATGCAGACCACCGGGTTGATACCCGCTTTCTTCACGGTCTTGATGTGGTGCACTAAGTTTTCGCAGCCCTTCTCTACCCAAGCTACATTCTCGCCCTTGTACTCGGCAGGCATGGGCTTGCCAGGCACCGGGATGGGCGCGCCGCCGTGGCACTTAAGCGCACGGATCGTAGCCACGATCACGGCCGCGTTCGGCTTAAGGCCCGACATGCGACACTTGAGGTTCCAGAACTTCTCGAAGCCGATGTCCGCGGCGAAGCCCGACTCGGTCACGAGATAATCGCCTAGCTTGAGACCGATGCGGTCAGCGATGATGGACGACTGGCCGATGGCGATATTCGCAAACGGGCCAGCATGCACGAACACGGGCTGGCCTTCGATGGTCTGGAGCAGGTTCGGGTTCAGGGCCTCGACCATCCAAGCAGTCATGGCACCGTCCACCTCGAGGTCTGCGGTCGTCACCGGCTTGCCATCCCTGCTGTAAGCCACAACGATCCTGCCCATGCGCTCGCGCATGTCTTTTAAGTCCTTGGCAACGGCAAGGATGGCCATGACCTCAGACGATACGGCAATAGCGAAACCGGACTTCATCGTGAATCCGTGCGACTTGCCGCCCATACCGATGATAATCTCGCGGAGTGACTGGGCACAGAAGTCGATGATCCACTTCATCTCGACATTGTGAGGGTCGATATTCAACCTTTTTAATTTTCTTTTTGAGAGCTGCTCATCGGTGTAGTTGAACTCATGCTGCATGCGGGACGTGAGGGCAACCATAGCGAGGTTGTGGGCGTTCATGATGGCGTTGATGTCACCCGTGAGGCCGAGCGAGAACGGGGTGAGCGGGATGACCTGCGAGAGACCGCCGCCGGCGGCCGAGCCTTTTATGTTCATGGTCGGGCCGCCCGACGGCTGACGGATCGCGGCGATCACGTTCTTGCCGCGCTTGCCTAGGCCCTGGGTGAGGCCGATGGTCGAGGTCGACTTTCCCTCGCCAAGCGGCGTCGGTGTTATGGCAGTGACATCGATGTACTTTCCATCCGGCTTGCCCTCGTACCGCTTGAGCACTTTCTTGAAATCCACCTTCGCAACATGGTGTCCATGCAGCAGGATCTCATCGGGCAGGAGCCCCATATTTTCCGCGATCTCAGCGATCGGCTTCATTCTCTTTTCCGAGTCTTCCGCGATTTCCCAGTCAGCATGCTTCGTTGGATCAAGTGCCATTGTGAACCTCCCTTTTTTAATATGCGTTAAAATTAGCCACGGAGCACACAGAGCTTACAGATAAAAACGAAAGGTTCTTCCGTGTTCATTGTGACCCCTTTGGCAAAAATCTTTTTTCTGTCTTGTGCTAATAGCTGATCAGGAGCTTCAGGAGCTTTTCGTTCATCGCGTGCACGTTTCTGCTCGCAATGCGGGCGATCGTCTTCATGACCTTATACATCATGTTCTTATCACTCTGCTCAAAAGCCTTGAAATCTTCTGTAGGAAGGCGATAGACCTCGGTGGCGTCAATCGCCGTGGCATCCGCGCCGTGGGTCTTCTTGTCTTCGATCACGGAGAGCTCGCCGAAGATGTGGTTTTCCGAGAGGATGGCAAGAGTCTGCTTCCAGCCGTCGGGAGTGGTCTTCGAAATCTCCACCTTCCCCTTCTTGAGGAGGTAGATGCCCTTCGTAGGCTCGCCTTCTTTAAAGATCGACTTCCCTTTGTTGAAGCTTTCGACGGAGATTTTTTGCGCTATCATGCCGAGCTCGGCATCATTCAGATCGCTGAAAAGGATCTGTCTCTTAAGTTCCGATTTGTCGGCCATCGTTTCCTCCTCGCTGTAAAACCGCTATGTTCACCCCTGAGATTGCTGAGTATGCAGATGCAATAATTCTGAACTCTACTTCCTAAATCCTAAATAAATTCGAAATTGCAACGTTTAAATTATTTTGAATTTGTGCATTCGGTACTTTGAAATTGTTTAAAGTACTGGATTTCGGACTTAGAACTTGATAATCCCCCGCGTACTCTGCGGTAAAAATTTATTTTATGCTTTCTCAATCCGCACCGCAGAAACCTTGAACGATGGGATCTTGGACAGCGGGTCGAGCGACTTGCTGCTCGTCAGCGCATTTGCCGCGGATTCTTTGAAATGGAAAGGAATAAAGACCACTCCCGCTCCGGGCCACTTTGACACCCTAGCCTTTACAAGGATAGAGCCCCTGCGCGAGCTAACCCTCACGCTTGCCCCATCCTCAATAGCAAGTCTCTGCGCGTCGGCCGGGTTGATCTCGATATACGCCTCCGGTGATACGGCATGGATGGGTTTGACCCTCCTCGTCATGCTGCCGGTGTGATATTGAAACAACTGCCTGCCGGTTGTGAGCAGGAAGGGAAAGTCTTTGTCCGTCAACTCCGCTGACGGTTTATAGTTCACGAGTGAGAACCTGCCCTTGCCGCGAGGGAACCCTCCTTTGAACAGGTACTGCGTGCCCGGATGGTCCGGCGTGGGGCAGGGCCATTGTAGGCCGCCGTCTTCGAGCCTGGCATAGCTCATGCCGGCCATCGCAGGCCAGGCCTGTCCGATCTCGCGGAATATTTCATTGGTATGATTATAGGGCATGTCGTAGCCCATGCGTTTCGACAACTCCATAATGATGAGCGAGTCTTTCATCGCTAATCCGGGAGAATTGACGGCCCTTCTGACCCGCTGGACCCGCCGCTCGGTGTTCGTGAAGGTGCCGACCTTTTCGGCGAACGACGAGGCCGGGAGCACAACATGCGCCAGCTCCGCCGTCTCGGTCATGAAGATATCCTGCACAACGAGGAAGTCGAGCGCTTTGAGCGCCTTAGTGGTATGGGCCACATCAGGATCGCTGATAACCGGGTTTTCTCCCATGATGTAAAGGGCCTTGAGGATGCCTTTTTCAGCGGCCGGAAGCATCTCTGTGGCGGTCATTCCTTCCTTGTCCGACAGCTTCGCGTTCCACAAGGCCTCGAACTTCTCCCGAATCGCTGGGATGGTAACCCGCTGATACCCCGGATAATTGTTGGGGATGCAGCCCATATCGGTGGAGCCCTGGACGTTGTTCTGGCCGCGCAGGGGATTTACACCCGCGCTTTCCTTGCCGAGATTCCCGGTCATGAGCGCCAGATTGGCGATTGAGAAGACGTTTTCCGTGCCGTGGGCATGCTGGGTGATCCCCATGGTGTAGTAGATGCCGGCCTTGTCCGATCCCCCGTACAAACGCGCAGCCTTGACGATCGTATCAGCAGGTACACCAGTGATCGCCGAGACAGCTTCGGGCGTATACTCCTCAAGATTTTTCCTGAACTCTTCGTCAAAGCCCTCGGTCATGGACGCGATGAAGTCCTGCTTGATGAGGCCCTCTTTCACGATCACGTGCATCATCCCGTTCAGGAGGGACACGTCCGTGCCGGGCTTGTGCTGCATCCAGATGTCAGCGAAGCGCACCAAGGGCACCCGCCGTGGATCGGCGATGATGATCTTGGCGCCTTTTCGCTTGGCCTTGATCATCTTGAGAGCGACGATGGGGTGGTTCTCCTTGGTGTTCGAACCGATGACGAACAGTACGTCGTTGTTCTCTATCTCGGCCATCGAGTTCGTCATCGCACCGGAACCGAATACAGTGGCCAGACCGGCCACAGTCGAGCTATGTCAGTAGCGTGCGCAGTGATCGACATTGTTCGTGCCGATACACGCACGGATGAATTTCTGAAAGAGGTAATTTTCTTCATTGGTGCATCGCGCGGAGGAGAGCCCGCCGATGGCATCGGGGCCATGCTTCTGCTTGATGGAACCTAGCTTCTTGGCAATAAGGCTAAACGCCTCGTCCCAGGAAGCGGGAACAAACGCACCGTCCTTCTTGATGAGCGGCGTCGTGAGCCGGTCGGGGCTGTTAATGAAACTGTATCCGTACCGCCCCTTGACGCAGAGCCATCCTTCGTTGATCGTGTCAGGCCGCGAGGTGATGCGCACCACTTCGTTCCTGCTCACATGCAGAGTGAGGTTGCACCCGCATCCGCAGTAGGTGCAGATGGTCTCGACCGATTTCACGTCCTTCTGTCTGCCCTTGCCCATGGATTGCTTGCCAATAAGCGCTCCGGTGGGGCAGATGCTGACGCACTGGCCGCAGAACTCGCAGTTCAGATCCTTCCCGAAGGGCGGCGATATTTTGGCGGTGAACCCTCTCCCCGCGACATCGATCGCGCCGAGACCCTGGATCTCATCGCACACGCGCACGCACTTGCCGCAGAGGATGCACTTCTCCATGTCCCGTTCAATAAATGGGTTCAGATCTTTCTTGGTATACTGTCGGCGCTCTCCGGCAAAGCGGTTCGAACGGATGTCGTAGAAATAAGCCAGCTCCTGGAGGGTGCAGTCACCGGCCCGCTCGCAGACCATGCAGTCGTTCGGATGGTCGGAGAGCAGAAGTTCGACAATGGTGCGACGCTGACGCTCGATCAGCTCGTTCGTGGTCTCGACCTCCATGCCTTCGGTCACCGGCGTCGTGCACGCGGTCACCGGCCGGGGCATGCCCTTTGCCTGGATGAGGCAGAGCCTGCATCCGCCGTGGGGCTCGAGCCTTGGATCGTCGCAGAGCGTCGGAATATAGATGTCGTTCCGCCGAGCGGCATCGAGAACGGTCGTTCCGTCAGGAACGACGATCTTCCTGTCATTTATAGATAAATTTACCATCGCTTACCCTTTTTTGATCGCCTTGAACTTGCATGTTTCGAAGCAGGCTCCGCACTTGATGCAGATGTCCTGAATGATCTTGTGCGGCTTCTTTTTTTCTCCGATGATTGCGCCAGCCGGGCAGACCCGCGTGCAGGCGGTGCATCCCTTGCAAAACTCCTCTAGGATGCTGTAGGAAAGCAGGTCCTTGCACACCCCCGCGGGACATCGTTTTTCATAAATGTGCGCCTCGTACTCGTCGCGGTAGTACCTGATCGTGGAGAGTACCGGATTCGGAGCGCTCTGTCCAAGGCCACAGAGCGATGACGTCTTCACATCGCTGCTCAGGGTCTCGAGGAGCTCGATGTCGCTCTCCCTCCCCTTGCCTTCGGTGATCCTCGTCAGGATTTCAAGGAGTCTCTTCGTCCCGATCCGGCAGGGAATGCATTTGCCGCAGGACTCGGATTTCGTGAATTCCAGAAAGTATTTGGCCACGTTCACCATGCAGTCCGTCTCATCCAGCACGACCATGCCGCCTGAGCCCATGATCGACCCGACCTTGCCGAGCGATTCATAATCCAGTGTCGTTTCAATTAAGCTCGCGGGGATGCATCCGCCTGAAGGACCGCCGGTCTGGACCGCTTTCAGCTTCTTGCCGCCTTCGATGCCTCCGCCGATATTGTAGATGACCTCTTTAAGCGGGATGCCCATCGGTACTTCGATAAGGCCCGAGTTTTGGATCTTGCCGGTCAGCGCGAAGACCTTCGTGCCCTTGCTTTTCTCCGTGCCCATGGAGGCATACCAGGCTGCCCCCTTGCGGATGATGTAGGGCACGTTCGCGAGCGTTTCCACGTTGTTGATAATCGTGGGATAGCCCCAGAGGCCTTTTTGGACCGGGAATGGTGGTTTAGCCTTCGGTTGTCCGCGCTTGCCTTCAATAGAGGCGATGAGCGCCGTCTCTTCGCCGCACACAAAGGCGCCGGCTCCGAGCTTGACTTTAATGGAAAAATCCAACCCTGTGCCGAGGATGTGCTTGCCAAGGAAGCCCCGCTCCTTCGCCTGTTTGATCGCGAGGTGAAGGCGCTCAACAGCGAGCGGGTATTCCGCCCGGATGTATACGTATCCGTAGGGCGCACCGATGGCATAGGCGCCGATAATCATACCCTCGATCACCGCGTGCGGATTTCCTTCGACGACGGAGCGGTCCATGAACGCGCCCGGGTCACCCTCGTCGGCGTTACAGATGAGATACTTGACCGGGCCGGGGGCCTTGATAGCCATGTCCCACTTCACGCCCGTGGGGAAGCCCGCACCACCGCGTCCTCGAAGGCCCGATGCCTTGATCACCTCGATCGTCTCCTGGGGAGTCATGGTCGTGAGGACCTTCTTCGTTGCCTCGTATCCGCCACGGCTGATAAAGGAGTCGATGTCCTCGGGGTCGACCTCGCCGCAGTCCGAGAGCACTACCTTGACCTGCTTGTCATGGAAGGTATGGTAATCGTCTTTCACGAGCCAGTCAGCTACCGGCGTGCCGCCCACGATATGCTCGCTCACGATCCGCTCCGCCATGTCGGGCTTTATGTACTGGTAGGTTGCTTTGTCGCCGTTGATAATTACATCGACGAGCACGTCACGTGCGCAGAAGCCCCGACATCCGACTTTGTGCATGGAGCAGTTCTTCTCCAGCGTCGCCGGGATGCCGGAGGCAGCAATGGCCTTCTTGAAGGAAGACATTACTTCCACGCCGCCTGCGGCTATCCCGCCCGTACCCATGCAGACTTTTATCGAGACTTCTTTATTCATGATTACTCCGAAAGGTCAGGCTTGAGGCCTGATTCTTCACCTTGCATCGCGCGATAAGAAGCGAAACGGTTTCCCTCATCTTTTGCATTAGATATAATCAGTGTACTCCCGCTTCCCCTCCTTAAGGGTCTTCATCTCTTTCATGAGCCTGTCGGGTGTCATCTTTCCGTGCACAGTCTTATTGATGATGATGACCGGCGCAATGCTGCAGGCACCTACGCAGTTGACCTTCTCCACGGTAAACTTGAGATCTTCGGATGTGTCCTCGCCATCGGGAATGGCCAGTTCTTTTACCAAACTGTTAATCAGCCGCTCCGAGCCCTTGACATGACATGCGGTGCCGCAGCATGCGGTGATCACGTTCTTGCCCTTGGGCTTGAGATGGAACTGGGCGTAGAACGTCGCGATGCCGTAGAACTTCGCCGGCGGCACATCGAGCCGTTCGGAGACCCAATAGATCGCATCCTCGCGCAGATAACCGAATTCGTTCTCGATGTCTTGCAGGATCGAGATCAGGTTCCCTTCGTTTTCCCGGTACCGAGCGATTATACCTTCGAGTTTTTCTTCCATTGTTCTATCCTCTTGAGACAACAAAGGCCGCCTTTTTTTCCGGCAGCCCAGTCTTGAATACGTCCCAGTCGTGGGTCTGATGTGTGCCGTATAGCACGCTCTCGGCCTGCGCGACAATTTCACGGCATGTGGTTCATGCCGGCACGATCAATTGTTTCTAGACTTCGGAAAATACCGTTATCCTAAGAGAAGCATACCGATCTTTTTTAAATCATGAGACCCTTCACTTCGTTCAGGGTGACAAAAATAACGTCATCCAGCCAGTTAAAACATCGGGTCCATGGTGAGCGCCGGGTGTCCCTTGGCCGTCAGGAACTCCATCATCTTTTCCGAATCTTCGGCCACGGTTTCATCTGCGATCTTGTCGAGCAGGTCAGGCACGCCCTCTTCCTCTGCGCGCTGCTTGAACTGGTCGGCAAAGGACTCCTTAAGGTTCTTGGTCATCCAGACGATGCGCTTAAACCCGCCTTCCGCAGAGAGGAACTTCTTGCTCGTGAGGAAGTACCGACCGATCCCCATAAAGCCCGGGGTCTGAGCGCCGCCGCCCACGGTACCGGCCAAGGTCGAGAATTTCATGCCGATAGGGGTCATGCCTGTATAACCGCGGTTCACGACCATCACGCCGTTCGCCTCGGGTACGATGGCCACGATGCACTCGAAACACCCGCAGGAGGTCATCGGTGCATCCATAATACTGTAGGCGTTGAAGTACTCGAGCGCCTGGTGCGAGTTCGTGTACACATACTCGTCCACACCCTTCCAGCGTCCCTTAACCGTGTCAAGCGTTTCGCCCTTCTGAACCGGCTGGTTCGCTCCGTTCGGGTCGATCTCGTAGGCCGCCTTGGCATCGAGCCAGTTATAGGCGCCGCAGAGGCCAAGACGTTCGGGTGAAACAACGCATACATGGTTCGGCGCGAAACTCTGGCAGAGGATACAGGAGTAGAACGTATCTACTGAGTCGTCGGTCATCGTGGCGAGGCGCACATCGCGCTCGAGATAGGCCTTGCGGGCTTCTTCAAGCTTTGCCTTCACGTCAGCATCATCCACGTAGAACGTAACCTGGACCTTGTCCACAATGTTATTGAACTTGTGCTTGAGCTGAGTAGTCAGGATATCTCCGAAGTGTTTCAGCATAAAGCCTTCCTTGAGCGCGTTGATGCTCACCCGGAGCCAATTCTGGTCACGCTGGCCCATATGCCAGATGCCCTGAGCTTCGTTGATGAAGTGGTGTACCTTCCGCTCGAGAACGGGTTCGAAGTCCTTCTGCATCTTGCGGCCCGCCACTTCTACCACGATACCGAGCGGCATCTGGCCGCCCTTCTGGTACCGGGTTTCCGGGTCGGCGCCCACGATTGTCACCTTGCCATCTTCCACCTTGTCGAGGTCGACGGTACGGAGCCATTCGAAAGCGGGCGTACGCTGGCCACCGAACTCGATGTGCATGTCTTCCTTGCGAATGCGTTCTCCTTCGAAAGCAGGACCGTATGGCACCGGGATCGGAGGTTTGGAAAGCGTGATCTTGAGACCCCGCACCTCGATGCACTTCTCAACGATCTTTTTCGGGTCAAGTTCTTTAGCCACTTCCTCATAAATCGTGACGCCTGTGGGATGAATCGTCGGGATATCCGTGTTCGCAATCGCTGGGAATCCCATGTTGATCGCGCCGGCACCAGTAGTCCAGATGCGGTCGTTCAGCGGACCAAGCACCATGGCGAAGGCGAACACCTTGTCTTTGGAGTATTTCAAAATTTTCTGGAAATCGCCACCCTTCATGCCGCCGAAGGTGATCCCCGCGCGGGCCGCCCAGTTAAGGGCATAGATTGCGTGCTCCACTTCAGGACCGAGCGGTACGAGGCGCGTGTCCCAACCGAGCTGCACGCCCTTTCGAAGGAGCTGTTTTGTCATGCTCTCGCCGTTCACGTTTCCGCACATGAGGGTAAGGATGTTCTTCTGTTGAAGCTCGCGTGCGATCTCGAGCGCGTGGTCGTCATCGTTCGCAGCGCCGATGATGCAGACATAACCCGGCATAGAGCCGTCCACGAGTTGCACGCCCAAGTTGCGGAGGATGGTGTCGGAGATGAAGCCGTTGTAGGTAAGACCGATCGAATCATCCTTCACTGGCTCCTGCCCATAGATATACCGGATCGCCATGATAATCTCCTGGGCAAAGAGTGCTGCCATGCCTGCATCGAGTGCCTCGCCCAGATAGGGCTTATAGAGATGGTCGTCCGGAGCGTCCGTGAGGAGCGTCTTTACCTTCTGCTCAAGGGCTGTCTTCATGTCGCCCACGGTGCGGACCTCGAAGCCCGTCATGGCGAACAACTGCGGCAGGAAATACCCCGTATCGGGGAACTCAAACTTGAAATCCGCGCCCTTTTCGGAAATGGCCTTTTCGACAAGCGCCTCGGCCTGTTTGACATAGTAGTGTGAGCCCAGAATGGCCCCCGTGGCAATGACTTTTGACATCGTTATGCTCCTTTGTAGTGCTTAATAACCGCAGAGGTCGCACAGGATTTAGAGAAAAACTTTTACCATTGTAAAAAATGAACTCTGTACTCCCTGTGTGCTCTGCGGCAAACGTGTTTTTATTTATGCTCTCGCCTTCAGGAAGGTCGGGAGCTGGTTCGCTTCGCGGGGACCCACGGTTATCTTCCAGCCCGGGAGCTTCTCTTCCAGCGAACCGGAGAGAACAGCCACATAGCCGGGAATGATGAGTTCCTTGTGGCTGATGTTCTTGTCCACGCCGCTCTCCGTGATGAACTGGGCGATCTTGCTAGCCGTGAACTTGCCGGCAGCCCAGGCCGTTAGCACCGACAGGCCTTCGTTGTCCATGACCGCGAGCCAGGACGGCACCTTGCTGTTCTCCACTTCGCCGCGCACGATGAAGTAGGAGAGCGAGAAGTTAGTGGTGATCATGAGCGGCGAGCTCTCTTTTGCGTCGCCGACCTTGTAGATGTTCTGCGCGACCTGCATCGGCACTTGCGGGTCGGTATAGATGTTCTGGCGCAGTGACAGGAGCGCGAGCATTTTCCACTTCTCGACATTGTTCACAACGATGATAGAGGCATACTTCATCGTGCCGATGGCGGCTGCGATAGCCTCGGAAACGCTGTTGTCGCGTGTGGCAAAAGAGATGACGGGATAGCCCAGGGGCTTGAAGTTCTTCTTGATTGCCGTACGGCGTATGATGGTGAAGTGCTCGATCATGTCTTTGGCCTTGCGCGCTCCGGAGTCAAGGACCAGGTTGTCGACACCCATCCCCTTAATTTTCTCCGACAGAGTGGTAAGCGCCTCGAGCCCATCCGCTGCGACAGCGAGGGAGGCTTTTTTCTCTTTTGCGATCTTGGCCATAGCCTCCGCGTTCTCGACCGTCGCCGCATAGATAAGCGGCTTCTTATCTGCGCAGTGTGTGATGCCAGCCTCGATGGTCGCGGGATTCTTGCTTACGAGAATGACCGGCACGCCAGGCGCGCCATCAACGACCTGCTTCACCACAGAGGCGAACTTCGCTGCATCGCCGCCCTCGTCGGTCACAGCAATGGCGTCGACGCGGAGCTTCTGGCCAACGCGGTCGATCTCAGAGGTTCTGACCGCCTCGATCTTCTTTGCCGCAGCATCGCCGGCCTCTGAGGCTTTGATGGCCACGGCGAACACGTTTGGGTTGAAGAATTTCTTTTCATGGCGGAACATGCAGATCTCGCCACCCACTTTCACGGCCTTATCGCCCGTGCCGAGTGTGATATCCCGGATCGGTGGCGCTGCAGCCTCGCCCAACACCTTTTTCGCGTCATCGGAGGCGTCTGGGCAGGCATCGAGGCTTGCCTGCTTTGCGGCAAGCTTCATGGCAAAGGCAAGGCAGGTCGGATGACCGCATTTTTTGCAATTGGTCTTTGGGAGATATTTGAATATTTCAACACCAGAGAGTGCCATGTACATGCTCCTTTCGGAAAGAACCTAATTTTTTTACCACAGAGGCCGGCGAGTAGTTCACTTAACTATCTTTGTAACGTCCTGTCTCTATGGCGCATTTACATCAATTCGGCGATGAGTTCTTTGGCCTTTGCCGCTGCGCCGGGATGCCGCATGATCAGCATATCGGCGCCAGCCGTCAGCATGGCCGAGGCGGTCACCGCCTCCCATGCCAGAGCGCGGTCTTCGAGACCGCCCCATTCCGGTACTTCGGCATCAGGCGCCATGGTCTCTTTCACCTTCCAGACGTTCGCACCAATATCGCAGATGATCGGGGTCTGCATCATGGGATCATTCTGCAGAAGCGCAGCCAGACGGATACGCTCCATCACGCTGTAGGTATATTCAAGGCCGTAGCCCAGGGCCGAGGACATGGGGTCCATGATGATTCGCTCTTTGTCAAAGCCCATCTGCGTGAGGAGAATGTTGAGCTGTTTGGCCAGGTTCACGTCGAGCTGGCTCATGGCGATCAGCTTATGGTCGTTCGCCATCGCGGCAGCGGCGATGGTCTTGTAGTTTTCCTCGACAGCTTTGCCGATGGCGCAGTTCTTGCCGCGCGTTGCCGCTGCGGCGGCCTGGAGCACTTGGGTGTCTTTTTCCACGTGACCGCTGCCGAGAATGACGAGTGGGATGTCGATCGCGGCCGCGACTTCTGCAGCGACCTTGGCCGCCTCATCGGCGCTCTTGTTCTGCTGGTCCGGGTGCGTGCCCATGAGCCTGAGTGCTACAATATCCGCGCCGCTCTGCTGGCAGAACTTGGCCCACTGTACCGCACTAGACCCCGCTCCGCCAATCGCCTTCTTCAGAGTAGCGGGCCAGTCATCTGGAGCGATGTCCATCACTTCCAGTGCGAGGGCCGGCTTGTTCGGAAACGTGCCCTCGAACCCCAAAAAAGGAAGGGCTGACGCGCCTCCGATGGTCACGGCCTTCGCGCCAATGCCAAGCTGTACGTTGTAAATCTTGCCGCTGTAGTTCTCTTTCGGTATTACGAGCGCCATGAAAGCCTCCTCGAGAAGTATTGCACATATTAACAGAATTGCTTGTTCAGAACAAGAGTTAAATGGTGCTGTTTAATATCTGGCCACAAGTAACGTCTGGAATCAAAGGTTCAATATTTACAATCGATAATCTCGCTGTTGATGCATGATAGTTGCTTGTTATTTGGTGCTTGTAATGTTGGCGTTTGCCCTACATATCCAGATAAGAATGAGCATACATCTTCTTGCCCATGATCATCTCGACTGTTTTGACCGTGTCCATCATGTCCTTGTCAAGCGGGTCAATGATGGCAGCGGAAAGTCCCTCGTACATGAGCATGGTGAGAAAGTTCCTGTTGATGATCGGGCGAACATGCTTGGGCGCCCCATTAGATATGTTCGAGAGCCCCACGACGGTCTGCATGGGGGGATCATTCAGCTCCTGGAACATCTTGATGGCACGTATTGCCTGTCTGCCTTGATCCTGCATAGTGGCGATTTGGAGAATAAGCGGGTCAAGGAACAGGTTCTCCATGGGCACCCCGAACTCCATGGCGCGGGCCATGATTTCGGAGGCGATGACACAGCGGTCTTCGGCATCGGCCGGGATGCTGCCCTTACCCAAAGTGAGTGCGATGATCTTGGCTTCATATTTTCCGGCAAGCTCCATCATCGGAAACCGTTCTGGCTCGTTGGAGGTGGAGTTAATGATTGGCACACCCCATGTGTTATTGTGGGCCTTGAGACCCGCCTCCATGGCTTTCAGGTTCGTCGTGTCGAGACAGAGCGGCTTCTGCACCACTTCATGCACGACCTTGACGGCCCAATCCATAAGCTGTGGCCCGTTCTCTTCGGCCGGGCCGATGGACACGTCGATAAAGTGCGCACCGGCCTTCGCCTGCGCCACAGCAAGTTCCTGCAACGGCTTGGGGTCAAACTTCTGGAGCGCCTCGCGCACTTTCTTTGCTATGACACTGATCTTCTCTCCGATAATTATCATGTTCCGAAACTTCTCCTTTCGAATCGGGTGAACCCAATTCTTGATTGACCACAGATGAACCCCGTTAGAAATAATGATTTCTAACCGCAGTGAACACGGATTGGGAATCTTATTTATTCTGCAATCCGCAATTATTCTTTCACCAGGTTCAGCAGCTCCTCTGCAGTCTCCTGAGTGATGCTGCCCTTGTCCTTTGCGACCGCGACAGTCTGTCGGGCCAATCCTTTATAGAGAACCCCCAGCTCCGGCGTCCGGTTCTTAATGGCTTCCAAGTGATCACGCACGGTCTGTGTGTCGCCTCGCATGATCGGCCCCGTGAGTGCATCCGGAATGCCTAGGGTCTCTATGTTGTGAAGCGTCCCTCGAATGAGCGGGAGCACTGCATTGAGCGCTTCTTTTTTGTCGGCGCCCAGAGCCTGGTAAAACTTGATTCCGTAATCTACAAGGGCCACGAAGTAGTTCGACACCGCAACTGCGCCGGCGTGGTACAGGGCAGCGGAAGCTCTATCCGATTTCCATTTCGGCATCACCAGCTCGCTTCCGCCCAGCGCCTTTACGATGTCCTTTGCCGTTTCCAGCGCATCAGAGTCAGCTTCGATCCGGAAATACGAGCCCGGCAGCGTCTTTACCCCCTGCTCCCTGCTTGCGAGGGACTGTAGCGGATGCAATACTGCACGATGAGCTCCGGCTCTCCGCGCCGCATCGAGGAGATCGAGCGAGTGAGCTCCGCACATATGCACTGCAAGCACACCAGGCTTGAACACCCCTGCTGCACCGATCTTCTCGCAAACTTCTTTGATGACCCTGTCGGGAGTAGTAATGAAAACAATCTGAGCACCCGCTGCTGCCCCTACCACGTCGGTTGCAGGTTTACCGGCGCCGATGAATGCTGCAGCCATTTTTGCTGACGATTCAGTGCGAGACGCAACTGCGGTCACAGTATACCCTGCCCGCTTGAGCAGAAAGCCCACCGAACTGCCGACGCGGCCTGCACCTATGATGGCAACGGTTTTTCTGTTCATCGGTTACGGGATCAGTTTATCGAGAATACCGTAATATCCCGTGAGTGCCTTTGAATCGGCAGGAAGCTGGATCAGCGGCTTGCCTTTCAGATCATATTCAAAGATCAGCTCGTCCGTGAGGACGAATCCAGCAAACTCGACGCCTTGCTGCTCGATCGCCTGCTGAAGCGCCTTGTCATCGCCCACGCCGTCCTGCACCCTGTTCACGATCAGCACCGAACGTTTGACGTTCAGTTTCAGTTCTTGTACCAGTTCGCCGATCCGACCGGCTGTCATGATCCCACGCACCGATGGATCGCTGATGATGAGGAGCAGGTCCGTGTCCTGTGTGGTGCGGCGTGACAGGTGCTCGAGGCCTGCCTCGTTGTCCATGACCGTATAGGGATAGGAGTCGGCCAGCTTGTCCATGTACTTGCGGATGATGTTGTTGGCTGCACAGTAACAGCCGGCACCCTCCGGCCTGCCCATGACGAGCAGGTCGAAACCCTTCGCCTCGATAAGCGCCTGTTGGATCTGATAGTCGAAGAGCTGCTCCATGCTCATGCCGCCCGGCCGAGGCGCCGTAGACTTGATTGCTTCGAGAGAGGTCTCCCGCAGAGCGCCTACGGTAGCATGAACTTTGACGCCGAGCACATCGTTGAGGTTCGCGTTGGCGTCGGCGTCGACCGCGAGCACCGCTCTATGCTTTTTCTCTGTCAAATATCGAATAGCAAGGCCGCAGAGGCTGGTCTTGCCCGTGCCGCCCTTGCCTGCTACTGCTATTGTAAAACCCATAAAACACCTTTACCACAGAGGCCATAGCGACAAGAACAGGAAAACTCGGAGCGTTTCTTGCTCTGTACTCTCTGTGTTTAATTATTCTTCTTTACTCCGAACTTTTTCCTGACCTCTTCTATCTTACCGCAAGTCATCTTGCCCTCGGGGCAGTGGGCATAAAGACAGCCGGGGCCCGACTTGGCAAATATCGTCGGCGCCACTCTCTTTACATGAGCGAGCATGCGCTCGGCCATTTCCCGGATCTCCCACTGCGCCCGGTTACAGCACCGCACGCGGAAAAAGTGCAGAAGTTCACGTGCGTTCATGGTTACGACGATCTTTGTCTCCGCCGCGTTCGGAAGCAGATACCGCGCGTCCTGCTGGCCCGCTTCGCCCTTGTATCCAAGCTCTTCAAGCCGCTCCAGGACCTTGGTGTAATTCTCCTGGGCCTCGGCCATGAACTTCTCGAACTTGCGAGTGAGCGCAGGGTCCTGCTTGATGCTCGGCGGGATCACATAGTCGAACTGCTCTGCTTTCACATATCGTTGGCTCTGCTGCGAATACGAGGCAACGCGGTGTCGAACAAGCTGGTGAGAACAGGCCCGTGAAATGCCTTCGATTCCGAAAGTGAAGGAAACGTGCTCGATCGGAGAAAGGTGCCCGATGGACGCCAGCTTCTCCACGAACGCAGCCTGGTCCTTGGCCTCGATCTTTTCCTTCAGTTCCTCAACACCCGACGGACTGTAGCAAAGCTTCGCAGCCATTGCCACGACCTCTTCGGGTTCCGGCGTATTCCGGAGCAGAACAACGTTCAATGCTGCCTCAGGCATGCTATCCCCACCTCACAGAGCGCCCATCAACACCCCATACAGCGAGAAAAGGGGAAAAAACGGATGACAGGGGAGTAATATTATATCCAGCACGTATCTCATGAGTCAAGAAAAATGAAATAGTTGCGGACAATTTTTTTTAATTAACTTATAAATTTCATTGATAAAAAATGCGAGCGCTACGGAATGAAACTTGCGGTCTATTACTAAAGTCTACTCGATTTTAGCTGTATGATTATTTAAAGCTATGCTCTTCTGACGGGAATTTTCCAGTCTCTACGTCCTGCTTGTATTCTTTTACCGCCTTAAGCGCCAAGTCTTTCAGCTTAACATACTGTTTAACGAACTTAGGAATGAACCGGTCAAAAAGACCTAAAAGATCATGTATTACAATCACCTGACCATCGCAGTCCGGTCCGGCTCCGATTCCGATCGTCGGGATATGGAGCATTTCATGGATATCCTTGGCAAGGGAAGCAGGCATAGCCTCGAGCACTATCGAGAACGCCCCTGCATCCTGAACAGCCCGAGCATCAGCAAGGATCTTCTCCCGGGCAGCTTCATCCTTACCCTGTACCTTAAATCCACCGAGCATGTGCAAATACTGTGGGGTAAGACCGATATGGGCCATCACCGGAATGCCGGCATTCACGATAGACCGGATTACCTCAGCCATCTGCGTGCCCCCTTCAAGCTTAACCGCTTCTGCACCAGCCTCTTTCAGGAATCGGCCTGCGTTTCTGACTGCGTCCTCTTGGCTCGTCTGGTATGAAAGGAACGGCATATCTCCGACGACCATGGCCGAAGCAGCGGCACGGGAAACTATCTTTGTGTGGTAGATCATCTCGTCCATCGTGACCGGAATCGTGCTCGATACACCCTGCACCACCATACCAAGCGAGTCCCCGACAAGGATCATGTCGATCCCCGCCTGGTCCACGATCTGAGCCGTAGGATAGTCATAGGCCGTGAGCATGGTTATCTTCTTGCCTTCGGCTTTTTTCTTATATATATCGAGGACGGTTATCTTGGGCATAATAGCCTCACTTGACATCCTCCCCGGCCTAAAGGCCGAGGATTCCCGAATCAGGCTCTGCGTCTCCTGAGAGCCAAGACTGATTCTGTTCGCAGATGCGGCAGAGATGTTCGCCGCGTCCCCGGTTCTTGGGCTGATACAAATGACCTGGTATTTCTCCAGGCGAACCGGTTGACTGGAGGCTGTGCCAAACAGCCACTACTCCAAAAACCACCTGTTGGTTTCGGGAGATACCTTTTATACATAGGCGCTAATTATGACGTCACAGTTTTTTGCTAAACCGTTGTTCTTAAGGTTTCCAACGTTGGTCGTTGGGGTACCGCGAGCATATGCATCGTGAACTGTAGAGTTAGCGAAACTCATGAACCGGTGTCATAGTTATTTCTTTGACGGCAGAAGTTTTACCCGGCAACCTTCTTGCGGAACCCACTACTTGTGGTTTCAAAGAACGAAACGGGGTTCGTTTCCCTGTAGTGCGACTACTTCAAATGTATCGGGTGATTCATTATTTGTCAAACAGAAAGTAGTGGCCTCACAGTGCATCGAACCATGTTAGGTTGGCGCCTTATATCCCCGCCCTGAAGAGACGGGGGTTTTACGGCGCGAAAGGATAAAATTCCAGGATAGCTTAGGGCGCTAGGGGCAAAATTGCATGATGTTATCTCATGGCCTCTGCTCTATGCCACAAATATTCACACACCAAATTTGCCATTCAGCAATTTCTATACCTGCGGCCTTGGATAGAGACCCGCCTGCTTCACGATCCCTTCGATGGCACTCTCCCATTCAATGGCCTGGATGTGCACCCCCTTCACGCCTGGCGTCTCCAACACCTGATGGATGAGCTCGACCGTGATCTTGATGCCCTCCTGCTCCTGAAGTTCTCTGGCCTTCTTCTTGTCATCGCCGGCAGTCTCTTTGGCCTTGTTCATCCGGTCGATGAGAGACTTCGGAACTGATACGCCTGCAACAGAGGAATCCATGTACTTCAGCATCATGGCGCTCTTCGGCACGATAATACCGCCTAGGATCGCGGTCCGTTCATGGAGGCCCATGTTCCGGATCTTGACCATTTGCGCCCGGAAACCTTCGATATCGTAAATGCCCTGAGTCTGGATAAAGTCGGCACCGGCATTCACCTTCTTCATGAGATTGACCGGTCTGAAATCGATGGGGTCTGCCATGGGTGTCCATGAAGCGCCGATGAAAAACTTGGGCGGTACTTCGATCGGATCGCCGCCATCCTGCTTACTCTCGTCACGCATTTTCTTAAGGATACCGACGAGCTGGCAGGTATCAACATCGTACACGTTCTTTGCGCCCGGATGGCCCTTGAGCCTTCCCGCAGCGCTGAATTTCTGATGGTCTCCGGCAAGGCAGAGACAGTTCTTGAGACCGAGAGCAGCAGCGCCCAGAAGGTCGGCCTGCATGGCAATGCGGTTCCGGTCTCGACAGGTCATCTGCATGACCGGTTCCAGACCATGCTGCAAGGCGATGGCTGCAGCAGCGATGCTCGAGATCCGGACGACCGCCGTCTGGCAGTCCGTGATGTTCGCAGCGTCGCAGTAGCCCTTGAGCTGCTGCGCTTTCTTTATGACTTCATGAGGGTCGGCGCTCATGGGTGGGCCGAGCTCTGCCGTGACCGCAGGCTTGCCGCTGGCGAGTACTTTTTCCAGTGTGCTTCCACTCTTCATTATTTCTTCCCCCCCGCCGTTTCAGTCTTTGTCGCTTCCTTGTCCTCGAACTCCCGGATATGCTCCATCGATATGCGGCGTGGTCCTCCATCACGCGATGCGGACCAGTTTCGCGGCGGCTGAATCTCAGAGAGTTTCTCAAGAGTCCCGAGCGCCTTCATACGTTCAACGATGAGATACCATGCGCAATCAACGTCCTTGCTAATTTCACACTTGCCCTTGTTCGTACCGCCGCAGGGGCCGTTCATGAGTGTCTTGGCACAACGCGCAACGGGACAGATGCCTCCGGTCAAATGCAAAATGCAGTCTCCGCAGCCCGCACAAAGCTCCTTGAAAACGCCCGGCTCCGGCACAGCACCGTAAAACGACGTGTTGATACCCGGATAGACGGGAATGTTTCCGGTCCGGTCTGACAAAAAATTTACCCCAACGCCGCAGGCGGTCGAAAGCACGAGATCATAATTTTTCACCTCATCCATTACGGGGTCAAAGTATTCGGGCTCGCAATGGCGCATCACCCCCATGTGGTTAACGACCATGGACTTACCTTCCTGGGCCGCCCGCATCCTGATCAACGTCGCAATAGTCTCAGCTTCCTTTTCGCCACCAGCGTGGCAAATAGCAACGCACGTGTTGCATCCGAACACAAGGATCTTTTTGAAGTCCCTTACCATGTTCCAAATTTCTTCTAACGGTTTTTGTGATCCAACGATCATAGTGTTACTCCTTCACATCGTGCTCATTTGTGCGAGCGGTTATTTGCCAGCCCGCAGCCCTATTTGTTTGATGCGCTCTGAAAAGTCAGCACATACTGCGGCGTAAGAATTACCGCCATTGGTCGATGCTGCCGAAAGTATATCCACACGTCCGGGCTCGATCCTCAGCATGCCGAGCAGTTCCTGAACCCGCTTCACCCGCGCGTTCACGCGCGGTGCAATGTCCCGGTATTTGCACGTCCCGTTGTTACATCGCACCACAGCCACGCCGTCAACACCACTCTCAATGGCCTTCAGGATATCAAGTACGTCGAGCCGGCTCGTGCAATGCACCGGCACTGTCTTTATATTGTTCGGTACGTCAAAGCCCAGAACACCTACATGGTGCGTGCACATGAATGCTATGATTGCCGGCTCTTGACGTTTCGGATCGATCTTGCCGGCGAGTGAAAGCATGTTGTTCCGGTGTTCGCGCACGTCGTAGCTGATCATGCTTATTGCTTCGCCCGGGCACTCAGGTGCGCAGAGACCGCAGGCCTGGCAGTACTCGGGCCGGATCTCTGAATGGGAGGTGACCACCGGAGCCCCGTAGGGGCAGATACGCATGCAGGTGAGGCAGGCCATACACTTGTTCTTGTCCACCACGGCCCCGCCTCCACAGCCGCGGCACCGACCGGCCTCTTTAAGCGCCTCAGCCTCATCATAGCCAATCTCGAAATGGACCATTTGGTCGCAGCGCGTTTCAGGAGGAAGGTGTTTGATCTTTTGACGCGGCTCTTTGGATATCTTCTCTACTAAGTCCAGGGGCATCTGCGCAATTTTTTCTTTTTCCTGCGATGGGAGCTTTCCTTCGATCGCCTCTCCCTGGCAGTAAAGATGGATTGCCATGGCGGCTCGGTGACCGTTCGACACAGCCGCAATGGCCGAGCCCGGGCCGGTCACGACCTCGCCGGAGAAGAACACTCCCTTGGCGCTGCTCATCTGGGTAGCCTGGTTCCACTCAACCCTGCCACGCTCATCGATCTTGACCGCACTGCCTTTCAGGAACGAAAGGTTTGACATCTGGCCAATGGTAATAATAATCGTGCCAGCCTCAATTACGGTTGTCTGATTCTCATCATAGGTGGGACTGAACCTGCCGTTCGCATCGAAAACCGATTTGACCTTCTTAACTTCCAGGCCGAGGACTCTGGCGCCCTCTCGCATGACTGACTTAGGGCCCCAGCGGTGGTTGATCTTGATGCCCTCTTCCACAGCCTCGTCCACTTCCCATTTCCACGCAGGCATTTCTTCAGCGCTTTCGAGGCAGACCATCGAGACGTCCTTGACACCCAATCTACGGGCGGTGCGCGCCACATCCATGGCAACGTTTCCGCCGCCGATGACCAGCACTTTTTCCCCAAGTCTGGGTTTCTTCCCGAAGGCCACATCGGTTAAAAATGGAATGGCAAGAAGCACATCAGGGGCGTCAACGCCCGGAATGGGGATCGAGCGGCTTAGGGAAAGTCCGATCGCGACCAGCACGGCGTTATGCTTTTTTGTGAGATCTTCAAGTTTCACGTCCTTGCCGATCTCGCAATTTGTCTTCACCTCAATGCCCTTGGAAATGACATCATCGATGTCTTCTTTCAATGCTTCCCTCGGCAAACGATAGGGAGGGATCGCGGACACGAGCATGCCGCCGAGAGCGGGATAGCGTTCATAGATCGTAACCCCATAACCCAGGTCAGCAAGGTCCCTCGCCGCGGTAAGACCTGAAGGTCCGGAGCCGATAATGCCGATGCTCTTGCCTTTTGTTTTCTGAACAAGTTTACGCTTGGCACGACGATAGTCGAGAGACTTCTCAATGGCAAAGCGCTTCAGGTGCCTGACCGACAAGGGCTCGTCCACGCCGCAGCGGCGGCACGCCTGCTCGCAGGGATGATGGCAGATCATGGAGCAGACCGACGCAATCGGATTGGGTGCCGTGATCACCTCGAAGGCCTCGGTGTACCTGCCCTGGGCGATCAGGCCCACATAGGCCTGTACGTCAGTGTGCGCTGGACATGCCGCGCGACAGGGCGAGTAGGGCCTCGTCTCCTTTATTTCGGCCCCATAGGGGCTGTAAGGCATGGGCGCTTCCTCTGTCTTTTTCGATGCCATGAAATACTCCTGATAAATAAAGAAAGATTTATCTCTCGCGGAGAACAATTTACTTTTCCTGTTTGGTCAATAGCTCAAGCATCTCCATGCGGGTGGATTCCTTGCTGCGGAAACTGCCCCTCACCGCAGAGGTGACAACACGGGCCCCCGGCTTCTTGACGCCTCGCATGCTCATACATAAATGTTCCGCGTCGATCACGACCATGGCGCCCTTGGGTTTAAGCCTGCTCACGATCAGGTCGATGAACTGTGCCGTGAGCCGCTCCTGCACCTGAGGCCGCTTCGCGAAGATTTCGAGAGCCTTGGCTAGACTGCTGATTCCTACGATCTTCCCGGCGCCCGGAATGTACGCGATATGCGCCTTGCCGGAGAACGGCAAGAGATGATGCTCGCACATCGAGTGAAACGGGATGTCCCGGATCATCACCATCTCGTCGTGGCTCTCTCCGGCCATGGGCTTCAGCAACTCTTCGGTATTCGCAGAGATTCCGGAAAAAATTTCCCCGTACATCTCGGCCACGCGCGCGGGGGTATCCTTCAAGCCCGGCCGGTCCGCGTCTTCGCCGATGCCTTCGAGAATAAGCCGCACGCCTTTTTCGATTTTTTTTGAATCCATAAAAGTTCACCAAACGCGCAGAAGGCATAGCATATGGAGCACAAGAAAAATCCGTTACCTTACGCGCTCGGCTCTCTGCTATTTGCAGCGGTTATGACCCTTTTCTCCGTTACGATTTTCCGCACCGGCACATCGTGCGGATCGGCGGGAATTTTCGGAACGATCTGCTCTTCAAAGGCGACGGCTATGGTCAGCTTTGTAAATTCGGAAAGGAGCTTGTCATAGAACCCTGCTCCGTAGCCAAGCCTGTTGCCATGCTCGTCAAATGCCGCCCCCGGCACGACAATAACATCTATTTGATCAAGCCTCACGGGTGCGAACTCTCGCGGCTCGGGGATTCCCCAGGCGCCGGGTGAAACATCCTTGTCAAAATTTTTTATCTCGAACAACTCGAGTTCTTTGCCCTTAACCTTCGGTAGGATAACCCTTTTTCCCGATGCCAGAGCCCGGCGGATCATGGGGCCGGTATCCACTTCGCTCCGGAATGATGCAAAAAACAGTACAGCGCGCGCTGACGTGAATTTGGGAAGAGAAAAGAGCCGCTCTTCGATCTCCCGGCTTTTCGTTTTTCGCTGTGCAGGCAGCATGCTGTCCCTGGCAGCCAGGACCTGTTTTCTGATCTCTTTTTTCAAGTGAAGGACTTACTTCTTCATCAACTGATCGAGTGCAGCCATGATCGTCCTTGCCTCTTCCACAGTGCTTGGCGATGCATCGAATGGCGACTTACCATCCAGATCCGCCTTGACCGTATCGTCGGAGTATCTCATGAACCCGAGGACCTTCATACCCGAGAGGTTTTTCGTGATAAACTCTTTGTCCGATTCCTGCTTGATCTTGTTTCCAACGACGAATACATCCTTGACGCCGAGCCCCTTTGCCAGGTTCTCCACGTGCCGCGCGGTCTGGAGGCTTCGCTGGCCCGGCTCCACCACGACAATGAAGGCATTGACACCGCCTGCGGTGCCGCGGGTCAGGTGTTCGATACCTGCCTCCATATCGAGAATGACCACCTCGTCGAGCCTGAGGATCAAATGGCTAATCAAGCGGCGAAGGAGCACGTTCTCGGGGCAGTAGCAACCCGAGGCCGCCTCCTTGGATTTCCCCACAACAAGGAGCCGGACCCCTTCATGCTTGATGCTGTAGACGTCGGGTATATCGTCGACTTTAGGATTGAGACTGAACATGCCGCCGGGCGCACCCGGCCGTGAGCCGGTACGCTCCTCTATCATATCCGATTGTTCCGCAAGCGGCAAAGCACGAGCTGCAGCTTCTGGAGAAATTCCAATTGCCGAGGCCAGATTCGCATCCGGATCGGCATCTACCGCAAGAACCTTCTTCCCTTCCGATGCGTATAGCCGTGCCAAAAGGCCGGCCAGCGTGGTTTTCCCCACACCGCCCTTGCCTGTAATCGCGATTTTCAAGAAAATCTCCCGGGAAAATAATAGGACAAAATAACATCTATCAAGCGAGGGTGTCAAGGATTTTTTGTTGTGTGTCAGGAGGTTACGCGTCGTGACACCTGCCCGGCATGCAGAGAAAGAGGCTGGATTTTATAGGGAAAAATCTTAACCTTTTCCTCCGATGTCCATCATACAATGCTAAAGTTATACGAAAATTTTTCGAAAAAAAATATATGCAATTATTCTGCGGCTTGACAAGGTGTAGGGCCCCGCAGCCTCTAGCCTATGAAGAGTCCCGAATTTAATTTCCACCGTTACCGTTCTCATGACTGGAGCAATAGCTGTCCAGACGATTATAAACCTGGAAAACATGATCCCGTTCAAAATCTTGATCATCTTTTTCAGCTTACTCGGTGGTTATGCTGCTCTCTAATGGCGTAATCGTCAGACGTTCAGAAACGGCTGATAAAAAAGTTATTGTTTGAGCTACAGTGTTTGCAACATTAACATACGATGATCTTATAAATACACTATCAGAATCTAGCAATATTGCTTTTCCTTATAAATGGTGTTAATGTTGCATGAAAGGTCTTTAGGAATGATCGGATGTTTTATTCAAAACCCAATATAAAGGGCTTTGCCCCTGATGAACTTGCGTCGCGACTGGTCGAGATGGGCCTCAAAAAGTACCGTACTGCACAGATATTTGGATGGATTTATCAAAACCGTGCAGCATCGTTCGAGGAAATGACAAATATCGCAAAGGCGGAGCGTTCTCTGCTCTCTGACGCTTTCTGCATCACTTCTCCTGCCGTTGTGAGAACAGAGCTGTCAAAAGATGGAACGAGAAAATTTCTCTTCGAACTTGAGGACAGGCACACGATCGAGAGCGTCCTCATCCCCGATGAGGACCGGTTGACACTCTGCATCTCGTCGCAGGTGGGATGTGCGCAGGCCTGCCGATTCTGTCTGACCGGACGAGGTGGTTTCACGCGGAATCTCAAATCCCATGAAATCTCCGATCAAGTGCTGGAAGTCTCGCGCATCCTGAAACAGGAGGGTACGCGAGGCATTACGAACATCGTACTCATGGGCATGGGTGAGCCCCTGGCGAACTTCGAGGAAGTGCTGAAGGCTCTGAAAATCATCACGGGGCCCCGTGGGCTAGGGTTTTCTCCCCGCAGGGTGACCATCTCGACAGCTGGTCTTGTTCCGGAGATTGATACACTTGGAAAGTCGGGTGTGAAGGTGAATCTTGCTGTATCTCTCAATGCAACGACCGATGAGGTGAGAGACCGGATCATGCCGGTGAACCGTCGATACCCGATCAGACATCTCCTGGCCGCGTGTAAGCATTTCCCTCTCGAGCAGAGGAGGCGGATTACCTTTGAATATGTGATGTTAAAGGGGGTTAATGATACGCAGGAAGATGCCTTGCGACTTACAAGGTTGCTTAAAGGAATTAAGTGCAAGGTGAACCTCATCCCCTTTAACCCTTTTCCCGCAAGTGAGTTCGGCAGACCTGGTGATGCCGTGGTGAGACGTTTTCAGAAGATACTGCTGGACCATCACTATACCGCTCCGGTGCGCGAATCGCGAGGGAGAGACATCTCCGCGGCTTGTGGGCAGCTCCGGGAGAAGGCGGTTAAGTAATTATTTTCGTTGACCAATCGATGCATAATATCACTGCCACCCCGCCTGAACGAACAAAAAAAGGACGAGAAATTGTATCATCTCACGTCCTTCGGTTTTGCGCCTATCGCCGTTCTTCCCGCTACCCTTTGCCCCCTAATATCTGATTGACGATGTTCAGAAGGTCAGCCGTCTGGATGGGCTTCGGAATGTAAGCATTGGCGCCTAAAGCAAGGCCACGCTTTCGGTCTTCCTCTGCACCTTCAGTCGTGATGATGATGATCGGGATGGATTTGTGCGCGGGGTCGTTCCGTACCATGGACACAAGCTTCAGTCCGTCCATGATCGGCATGTTGATGTCGGTCAGGATGATGTCAAACTTCTGGGTCGAGAGCTTTTTGAGCGCGTCGATGCCATCATTGGCTTCAACGATCTTGCTCCCCGGGATGCGCTTCAGGGCGAAAGAGATGAGCTGCCTCATCGTCGGGGAATCTTCAACCACCAGAAAATTATGCTCGGGCATTTCCTACCTCCATTATTTTTCTTTGAGCAGATCGAGAAAGCTCTGGATCGTAGTGAGCTTGCGCTCGGACTGAGAATAGAGCTTCGAGGAAAAGAGCGCCGTGGCGGCATGGCCGGCCAGCATCGAGAACAGCTCATAGTCGACATTCGAAAACTCGCTCTTCTGGACGAGGAGCTTATAGATCACGATCGCACCGATCACGTGCTCTTTGATCTTAAGCGGGATGGAGACCAGCGGGTGGGTATAGTCCACGTCCTTCAGATTGGTAGGATCACCGTCCCGGTAGTAGGCCTCGCCACCCTTGACCGATTGTCCAATGACGCCGTCCCCCACTTTGATACTTGACCGTGCCTCCGGTCCCATACCCTCCTGGGCCACGATCGACAGCTCATTCGTCTTCTCGTCGACCAGCATGATCGAAAATTCTTCCGCGCCGATCAGATTCATGACGATCTCGAGAATAATTTTAAGCGATTCATTGAAATCCAGCGTGGAATGGAGCTGATAGCTTGCCACATAGAGGTTCGCGAGGTTGTTGTTCTCAGCCTCTACTTCGACATAACGGTTCGCAAAATCCTTGTTCTCTTCTTCCACCTGATGATAGCGATCGAGAAGATTCTTATTCTCGTCCTCAAGGAACTTTACCCGCTCTTCGAGGGTATGGGATTTGAAATTCTCCTCCCTCCCGGAGAACTTGGCGACCTCTTCGAGCTGTGCGACCTTGTACCTCAACTTCTCGTTCTCCTTCAGCAGTTCCTGTGTAAACTCTTCGCCCTTCCTGAAGACCTGGAGGAACTCTTCAACTTTTTTCGAGATCCCTGTTTCTTTTTCCATCAAAACCTCCTCGCATTCGCCGTGGTTACTGCCCCGCCCACACCGTATCCATCCGGGACGAAGAGAAAACCTTTCGCTCAACGGTAACCGCGGCTTGTTGAACCGACAGCGGAAAAGAACAAGCCTTTATCAGTAAAATCAAACCAATTTTTTTCATTATAGTCAAGTCCTCTGAAATTATCAAGGTCGAAATCACGATGCAGTGCTCCCGCTGCCGCCTCTGCCTGAGCGGCATCGTATGACTATCTCTTCTGCCATCTTGCCGAGCGGCAGGACCTTGTCGACAGTACCTGTGCGGATGGCCTCCTGCGGCATGCCGAAAATGACCGCGCTCTCCTCACTCTCGGCGAGGCACTGCCCTTTCTTCCGCTTGATCGCAGTCACTCCCTCGACTCCATCTTTTCCCATGCCGGTGAGTACCACGCCGAGCGTGGCAGGACCGCAGACATCGGCGACGGAAACCATCATGCGATCGGCAGAAGGCACATACTTGTCCCCCGGGCTCCGCGTAACGAGCTCGGTGGAGAGTCCCGTGCGGTCCTTCCTTACGATCAGATGGTAGCCTCCAGGCGCGATGAGCACCATCCCGGGAACAATGCGATCGCCTGCGGCGGCCTCGCTCACCATGAGGGGCGTAAGCTTGTTCAGTCGCTCCGCGAAACTCTTCGTGAAACCTGGAGGCATGTGCTGCGAGATCACGATGGCTGCGCCGAAGTCGGGAGGCAATGCGGTGAGAATCGCCTGAATAGCAGGCGGTCCGCCGGTCGACGATGCAATGGCCACTATTTCGATAGGGCTTTTCTCGACCAGCTCATCGTCCTCCTTCCGTGCCGGCGGGGCCACCCGTTCGCTGGAAATGAGCTCAATCGTTGACTGAACCTTGCCCATTTCCAGGTTCAAGACGGCGTGTACTTTGGATACAAGTTCGTCCCGGATGCTTTCGATGCTCTTTGAGATCCGGGTCTCGGGCTTGGCAAGAAAATCCACGGCGCCGAGTTCCATGGCGCGGAAGACGCTGCGGCTATCGGAGCGTGATGAGAGCACGAGCACAGGCGTCGGACGTTCCTTCATAAGCCACCGCAGGAAGGTAAAGCCGTCCATATTTGGCATTTCAAGATCAAGCGTTATCACGTCGGGCTGGAGCCGAAGCGTCTTCGCAATGGCGTCGACTCCGTCGATTGCGATCCCGATGACCTCGACTCCTTCATCGCTCTCAAGCATCCGTGTGATAATAGTGCGGTTATAGGCGGAATCGTCTACCACCAGTGCCTTGATTCTGTTCATCGATGCATTTCCCTCTTCCTGCTCATCTGCGCGCTACACCGCATTCATGCGGTGCTGCTTCTGGTATACCATATCATTCTTGAGCGTGCGGAGTGCAAAGGCGTTGGAAATATTGATCAAGGATTCCGAGTGTCCCAAGAGAAGATATCCGCCCTTGCGAAGCTTTTCGTAAAAGCTCTCAATCACTTTTTTCTTTGCCTCTTTGTCGAAATAAATGATAACGTTCCGGCAGAATATGATATCCATGTTGCTGATCAAGCTGGTCTTATACGGATCAAGGAGGTTTAGGTAGCTGAACGACACGAGTTCGCGCACCCGGTCGGCAATGCGGTAATTACCCTTTTCCTCTTCAATGAAATATTTTGCCAGCATCTCCGGGCTCGTCACGCGGTGCGCGCTCTTTTTGTAGACCCCCTTGCGTGCGGTATGCAGAACCCGCTGGTTGATGTCGCTGCCAAGGATCTCCACCTGCCAGTCACGCCACCAGTCCCCGGACTCGAGCAGGAGGATGGCGATGGTATATGGCTCTTCCCCCGTTGAGCATCCAGCGCTCCATATCCGGATGATCTTGCGGTCTGCAAGGACCTCGCGCAATTCAGGCAGGATTTCCTCGGAGAAAGCGCGGAGCTGCGGGCTCTCACGGAAAAAATAGGTCTCATTCGTAGTGAGGTTGTCCACAAGAATGGCAAGCTCCTCTTCCCGCTTCCGATCATAACGAAGAAAATGGTAGTATTCTTCAAAACTTCTGAGCTGGCGCTGCTCAAGTCTCCGCGTGAGCCGGCGCTCCAGGAGGAACTTGGAGCCATCGTCAAAATATATGCCGCAGTAGCCATGAATGAAATCCCGGAGAAGCCTGAAGACATCGTCTGGCAGCGGGATAGTCTGTTCGTCGACCATTTATCTCACCAATGCGTCTTTCGCCGCCTGCCTCACGGTTGCATCCGGATCTCCATCGGCGATCTGTTCCAGAAGGGGCTCCGCCGCCGCGTCCTTTTTCTGTTTCACGATCTCGATAGCCGTCTTTCTCACGCTCCAGTGCGGATCGGACAGTCGCAAAAGGACGGTCTGATGCACGGACTCCCAACGGTAGCTGGAAAGCGCTGTCAGCACGGTCTTACGCACTTCCGGGTCAGCATGACAGGCGAGCCCGAGGAGCGGTGCAAGCGCATTCTCCGTTCTGAGTTTTCCCACAACGTCCACGAGGGAAAGGAGAAAAATATCGGTCGCTGTATTCAGATGCTCCGCAAGAACTTCACCGGCCTTCTCTCCTGCAACCCTTCCCAGACTGCGCGCAGCAGCCGCCCGGACCCAAAGGTCGTCGTCCTCGAGGAGCGGTATAAGGACATCGCGGGTTTCGGGGGCACGTGTCTTCCCGAGCGCTTCGGCGGCAAGCATTCTGACTTCGGGATCATCATCGGTAATAGCGTGGACAAGGGAGCGCAGAGCCTTGTCTCCAGGCAGATTGCCGAGCGCATGAACGACAGCCTTTCTCACGTCCGGTTCTTCGTCCTTGAGCGCAAAGGCAAGGGCATCGGATGCCTTGTCGGTAGTGAATCTGCCGAGGAGGAGTGCGATGTTCCTGCGCATGGGTGCGTCCCGGGATGTAAAGTCCTTCACGAGGTCATCGAGGGCGGAATCGTCGCCGATCTCCGCCAGCGCCCGTATGGCCGATTCCTGTACACTCTCATATTCGTCCGCGAGCAAACCGAGGAGAGGTTTGACAGCCTTCCGGCTCCGCAAGTGTCCGAGCGCCTCTGCTGCCGCGCTTCGCACATGACCGTTCTCATCCGAAAGCAACCCGATTAGGGGACCATCGGTATCCCGGCTCCCCACCTCGCCAAGGACCCTCGCCACCGTCCTCCGCACGAGTGCATTATCGTCAGCGAGATAGCCAAGCAGGAGCTGCACCCGACCGCCGTCTATGTTCTTAAGCGCCTGCGCCGTCGGCTCTTCCATGTCTTCTTCTTTCAAGAGCGCAAGCAATTTTTGGATGGAGCTTTCCCTCCCGGCCCAGCCGAGCACCACCACCGCCGACTTCTGGAGCTCTCTCGTGCTTGTGATGAGCATCTCTTCCAGAAAATCTACGGCCCGGTCATTTACGTTCGCACGAACGGTTCTTATCATACGTTCCTGGTCGTCCTGCGCGCTCTTCCGGTATATTGCCGTAAGCGCAACCATCGCGACCTCGCGCACGATCCTGAGCGTATCGGCAAGACCTGCGATGAGCGGCGCGAGAGTATTCACATTGCCGATCTTGCCAATCGATTCGAGCACCGGCTCACGCAGGCTGTTCCGGCCGAGAGCTGCGATGAGCGGTCCGAGGGCTCGCTCGTCCCCGATTTCGCCGAGGGCTTCTGTCGCAGCATAGTCAAGCCAGCTCTGATCGTATTGCGTCAGACAGGCAAGCAAGGGATCAACGGCGCGTCGGTCCTTAATCTTGCCCAAAGCTTCGGCAGACGCCACACGGATGTTCTCGTCCGGATCCTTTTCCAGGATCTCAATTAGGACAGGAACGGCCCGCGAATCCCTTATGTCTCCAAGAATGTCGACAATGAACTTGCGCACATCAGCATCGGGCGTGTCAAGGGACATAATCAGGGCATCGACAGCCGCAGCGCCGATGTGGACGAGCGCCTCGATCGCCGAGTTCCGCGAACCAGCATTATCATCACTGGAGAGCGACCGGACAAGTCCCGCTATGACACTGTCGCTGCCGTTTGCCACAAGCGCCTCGACCGCCGTCTTACGCACCCTCCAATCAGCATCGCCCATGGCACGGAAGAGCAGCGGCGCGGCTTCATGGCCTGCACGGCCGATATCGATGGCCGCTTCCCTTCGCTCCTCCGCATCGCTGCTCTGCAGTTTCTTGGCTAAGAATTCAAGGTTCGGCATTGCCCGCCTCCGCCAGTGCGACGCGTTCC
>Ga0335081_10001213_pt1 | contig 41105 bp, 31 predicted proteins | sample Lox_Sample_35_FD_206713 | JGI IMG/M metagenome (GOLD analysis project Ga0335081, IMG submission 206713) | Soil microbial communities from Loxahatchee National Wildlife Refuge, Florida, United States - Lox_Sample_3.5 | ecosystem: Environmental > Terrestrial > Soil > Wetlands | place: USA... | reverse complement strand
CGTTTCTACTTTGATCGTGTCGTCCCCCATCATCTCAACCATCATCAATCCTTCGGAAACATCCGGAAAATCGAATGGGCTGTATAGTTTGTAGCCAATGGGCCCGCTTGCCGAGGAAACAGAAGCCGGGTCGGGTGCGGACGACCCGATGGCATAAACACCGACCATGGAGAGAACGCCGCCGATGGAAATTCGGACTGCTGTCGGATCGGTCATGTCGTACACAAATGCAAGATGTTTTGGCCAGGCTTCAGGGTCAGCGCTTGCACCTGTCCTGGGAAGACCTTTCAAGAACCAGGCGCCAACCAGTTTTCCCGGGATATCGAAATCGATCTTCCCATCTTTGTCGCTTCCATTTCGGCGAACTGTCACGTATAAACTATCCCGCAGGGGCTCAACGAAATACTTGTACGGCGAGTCCGCATGGAGCGTTTGATCCGGATACCGTTCCGGACTGACGAAGCCTGTGAGGGTAATTTCATCGTTGACAACACCGAGATCGAGTGCAAACGACTGGGGGCTTGTTGTTCCCAGTATTTGACCAGCCTGGACGTGAGCCCCCAGTGTGATTCCGCTATCCAGGATCACGTGATCCAAATAATAACTGAAGGTGTTGGTCATCGTTACCATGATTTTTGAATCGACGGATGGGGGAGAAGGCTGGATCAGAAAATTGACAACGCCCGACCCAGGAGCAAAGACCGTGCGCATGGTATCCATATCTCCAGGTTTTCGGTGATCCGGATCGACCCAGTAGAAATAGACGTGATCCGTCGGAAGGGTGTGGCCAGGCGGATTGAGACTTCCCAATGGAGTCGCATAAACGTAGTCCTGTATTCTGAGCGGTGAAACAGAAAAGGATCCAGGACCCGAAATCCCTGTGTCAAAGGAATCTGTCGGTCCGCTGTTGTGTTTGCAACCTACGATAATTCCGATTGAAACGATCAGAATTGCCGTTCCACAGCTGAACGTTTTCTGCAGAAAGCCGCTCATTTCTCTGTCTTCCACCAGCATTTTTCTTTAACGAAGGTCCAAGGGAGTCTCGACTACCTTGTCATATTGAGCAAGCAGTAATTGCTTCAGAACTGGTGCCAAAAACAAAGACCCTGTTTTCCGCAAATTTTAGGGAAGAACAAAAAGGATCGGGCAATATTTACACATGACGAGCGTGAGTACACCAACATCAAACGCTGAACGAGCTCTCGATGTTACTGATGGTTTTTCGAAGTCAATCTCACGATCACGCAGGCCTGCCTATATCCAGTTCCTTTCGTATGGCAACAAGTATGTCGCTAGGCCTGTAGGGTTTGTGGATGACTCGTCGAACCCCCCGCTCGATCAGCGCTTGTTCTTTCTCGGGTTCGATGAAACCGGTTACCAGGATGAAAGGAATGTCCGGTCTTATTTCCTTGGTCCGACGATAGACCTCCTCACCGTCAAGTCTTGGCAACCCAAGGTCCGAGAGTATCATTGAAATTGCATGCTTGTTGTGCACGAATACCTCGATTGCTTCGTTGCCATCCGAGGCAGTGTGGACTTTGTATCCTTTTCGTTCAAGGATCGACACCTGCGTCTTGCGTATTTCTTCTTCATCCTCAACAAAGAGGAGAGTCTCGTTTCCTCCGGCAAGAGCATCAAGGTTCAGTCCAACCTCCTCGGTCGACACCTCCACGGCTTTGGATGCCGGCACGTAAATGCAGAATTCGGAACCTCCGCCGACAGTCGATGAGACGTCGATGAAACCGCGGTGCCTGTCGATGATTCCCAATGCTACCGATAACCCCAACCCCGTTCCTTTTCCAACTCCTTTGGTCGTAAAGAAAGGATCGAAGATCTTCGTTCGAATTGACTCATCAATTCCGATTCCCGTATCTCTCACCGCTATGGAAATGTATTGGCTGGAGGAGGCGGCTGGAAACCTTTTCTGAAGGTCGTTACCCGAAATGAATGACGAGGCGATGGTGATGCGTCCGCCATTTGGCATAGCGTCTCGGGCGTTGAAACACAGGTTCAACAAAACTTGATGGAGTTGATTCGGATCGGCCACTGCTGAGGGAAGCTGTTGATGGAGATTCAACGTCATCTCGATGGTTTTTGGCAGCGTTTCACCCAGCAACCTGGAGACTTCGACAATCAACTCATTGATGTCGATTGTCTTTGCTTCGAGTTTTGACTTCCTCGCCAGCGTCATGAGTTGCTTCACCAACTGAGAGCCTCTCTGAGTAGACTTCAATATGCTCGCGGTCCGTTGTTTGATTTTGTCGGTGTCGTCCGGCCGATGATTAATAAGATCTGTATTACCGACGATGGCATTCAGTATATTATTGAAATCGTGGGCAATGCCCGAAGCCAGGGTGCCAATGCTTTCAATACGTTGTGATTGGAAAAGCTGCAGTTCGAGATTCTTCCTCTCGTCTTCGGCAAGCTTCCGGTCGGTAATATCGTGAATGACACCGAACACGATTCGACGGTCTCGGTCAAACTCAGCTTTCGAATGGATGTCCACCACCCGCCCGACGCGCGCTCTCGCGATTTTGAACTCCACATCGTACGGTTTCCCTTCATTGATGAGATCGTGGAGTGCTTTATCGAGCGTTGCCCTGTAGTCGGGAAGCGTGATAGATTGGATGGTCTCATATTCACTCACCGGCTCCGTTATACCATATATTGCTTTTGCTCCGTCCGATGCATGCATCACACCGGTATCAAGGCTTAGTTCCCAGTTGCCCGCCTTCAGAACTTCTTCAGCGCGCGAAAGATGTGTCTTGGCTTCCAGAAGTTCCTTTTCGGCACGCTTGCGTTCGCTGATGTCGAGGATGAAACCGCGGATTCCTGTAATCTGACCATTCGCGCGGATGGGTGCGGAATACGCCATGGCGTCGAAGGTCTGGCCATTTTTCTTCATCGCCTTGTATTCGACGAATCCGCCGATCTTTCCTTCAAGACGTTCGTGGATTCGCTGTTGAAGCATTTGCCGTTCTTCAGGGACAGCCAGGGTCATGATATTAATGCCGTCCGCAATGTCGGCGTCCGTCGTTCCAAACCAACGATGACCATTTGCATTGGCATAGGTCAATGTTCCGGACAGGTCAGCTTCAAAAATCGATTCGGGAAAGACTTCCGCCAACTGTCTAAATCGTTCTTCGCTCCTCTGCAAAGCCTCCTGAGCGTGTTTCTGCTGAGTGATATCGCGATCAATACCAATGGTGAGTTTCTTATCCTGCAGTTTGATGGGAACGGCATTGTATTCAATGATATTATCTTTTCCATCCGGGCGGATCCAGCTGTACGATCCACGAAATGCATTGGATCCCTCGATGGCGTCACTATTGTTTTCGCTCATGGACTTGGACAATGACGACATCGTGCCAATCGCTAGGAGCTCTTCTTTCGATCTTCCGGCCATTTCAGCGTAGCGAGTATTGCAGTCAATCAGCCTACGATTTCTGGGGTCGGTCGGTTCTTCGAAAATGCAAATACCATCGTTGGCATTCTCAAATATCAGACGGAGTTTTTCTTCGGACTCCCCTAATGCCACTTCCGCGTGCTTTCGCTCCGTAATATCTTCCTTCACCGCCACAAAATGGGTAATCACGTTGTCTTTGTCTTTGACAGGCGAAATAGATGCCATTTCCCAGAACAATTCGCCATTCTTTTTGACGTTTTGGAATTCGCCGCGCCATTCATTACCCTGTGTTATGGTCCCCCACATTCTCTTGTATTCGTTTGCGGAAGTCTCGCCTGACTTCAGGATCCGGGGGTTCTTTCCACGCACTTCGTCCAGCGTATATCCTGTAACGCGTGTAAACTTCGGATTCACATACTCAATGGTCCCACGGGTGTCCGTAATGACAATCGAAGCAGGACTCTGTTCAACGGCAAGTGACAGTTTGCGAAGCTGTTCTTCTGCTATTTTGCGTTCCGTGATATCGCGACTCGTGACAACGACCGACTGAATATTCGGATTGTTCAAGAAGTTCTGTCCCGTCGATTCCACCCATCGCCACGAACGATCTTTACGCTGGATTCGATATTCAGCTTTATGAGATGTCTCTGGATGTTGTAGGATCGTGGACCAGTATTCTCGGACAGCATGGAGGTCTTCTGGGTGCACTGTCTCGAATCCAGATTGTCCGTGCAGATCCTCGTCTGCATAGTCATTGATTCGGGCATACGAGGGACTGCGATACGTTATGTTTGCATTGGCGTCGCAGAACAAAACACCGTCATTACTGTTCTCAACGATGGCTCGGAACTTTGCCTCTGCCTGTCGAAGAGCTCCTTCCGTTCGATTTCGTTCTGTGACGTCGCGGAAACTCCATACTCTGCCAACAGACCGGCCATCCATAACCTGTGGACGCGAATATCGTTCGAAGCATCTTCCATCCTTGAAATACAAAACATCGAAACTCTCCCGGTCTGGCTGGGCATAAAGTTCCTGAACTTGCCGAACGAATTGATCAGGGTCCACTAGTTGATCTAGGACGAAATCGATGGCCTGTTTATCATCGCGTGATCCAAGGATGCTCTCCGGAATTTGCCACATACGTGCAAAGTTCTGGTTGAAATCCGTTATTGCACCTGCCGCGTCAACCACAAGAATGCCGTCTGCGGTCGATTCGATGGTCGCCCTAAGGAGCGAAATACTTCTTGTTCGTTCCTGTTCCGCGCGCTGACGCTCCGTGATGTCCCGCAAAATCACAAGAACGTGTCGTTTGTTCTCAAGAACATATGTCGATAACGATACCTCCATGTCGAATTCTGTGCCATCGCTTCGCAATCCCCGCGTCACGTACGACATCGGTGCGTCCATTTCATGTATGCGGCTCTCGACATAGTTGCTGACCCGTTGCCGTTCAGCGGACGCGATGACGTCGAGGATTGATTTGCCAATCAAGTCGGCTTCAGAAGAGGCTCTAAACAAACGCACGGTTGCGGCATTGCACGCTTCCCAGACACCACCGATATGGACACCGATCGCCTCACTCGAATTGTCAAGGATCGCGCGCAACTTGGTTTCGCTTGCTTTAATTATGTCGGCGGAGCGTTTGCGTTCGGTAATATCCAAGAGTGCCGTCACGCGTGCACGTCTTCCGTTTATCTGTATTACACGTGATCGGGCTTCGACTGGGAACGCGCTGCCGTCGCCTCGCAACATCGTGTGTTCATAGGGCTCTTCCGACCCGGTACGGATGCGTCGTTCGACAGTCTCGCGTGACTCGGGAGCGATAAATCTCGAGACCTCCCGGCCAATCATCTGTTCTGCGGTGCATCCCACCATTTCCAGGAGTCGGGCATTCGCATCAATGACTTTTCCCTGTTCTGTAATTGCGATACCTTCAAAGCTAAGTTCGGAGAACCGGCGGAAACGTTCCTCGCTGAGGGCGAGTGCCAGTTGAGCCTCTTTCCGCGCTGTGATGTCACGGTAATTGACCACAATCGCCTGGACGTTGGGGTCCTCTAGCAGGTTGGTTGCCGTTGCCTCCGCCCACCACACCGTGCCGTCGGGATGCAAACCTCTGAATTGCATGTCGGTTACTTTCGTGCCCGGCTCTGCGACGAGCCGTTTGAATACATCGGTGACCTTTGGAAGATCTTCCGGGTGAACAGTCTCAAAACCCAACTTGCCGATACGATCGCGGATATCATACCCCGTAATGCGGGGAACATTGGAACTCTCATAAAGAACCTTCCCTTCAGCGCTGAGCAATGTAATGGCGTCCGAGCTGTTTTCCACAATGGCACGGAACCGTTTTTCATTGCTCTGCAGCTGCCGATCCACACGTTTCCGCTCGGTAATGTCTCGGGCGAAACCGCAAGCAAGTTCCCTTCCCTGGTACTGAACGTAGGTGGTTATGATTTCCACAGGAAATTCGCTTCCGTTCCTCCGCCGATGAACTGTCTCGAGGGTAAAAAACCCATTTGAGCGCAGTTTTTCCCAAACCAGCTGCAATCGTTCGGGAGTCGCCAGTGGATTGACAACACTCAACGGTTTGCCAATAAGCTCTTCTTTTTGGTAACCAAGTGTGTGGGCTCCAACATCGTTCACGTACAACATGGTCCCCTCGCGGTCGTGCCAGTACGCGCCGTCGTAGTGAACATCGATGGAATGTTTCAGCAGGTTGTTTTCATCTTCTGCACGCTTACGTTCGGTAACGTTCTGAATGTGTGTGATAAAATACTGGGGCCGAGTGTCTATATCGCGGATCAGAGAACTTGACATGCTTGCCCAAAGCACTTCACCGTTCTTTCGAACGTAACGCTTTTCAAAATTGACAGCCGGTGTTCCTGAATTCAGAAGATCCTTGAAGGTGGTGAGGCTCGAAAGGATATCATCAGGAAACGTCACGTCCGCAATGGTCAATCGTTCAAGTTCATCGTTGTCATAACCTAGCATCGTGCACAATGCGGAGTTCACTTTGAGGAGCTTGCCTTCGAGGCTGGTAATGCAAATGCCGATATTGGCGTTCTCGAACGCTTGACGGAATCGCTCCTCGCTTCCGTACAGAACTCCCGGTAGCACTTCGAATGGGGCAACAAATGCGATTGAAACTCCAGCCATTGCCGTAATCATCAGAATCCATGCAAGGGGAGATCGCACATAGAATGTCGCAACCGCTGCTGAAGCGATGGACCCTGTCACGAACAGCGCCGCCATCACCGACAAATAGGCGAGGATGGCTGCAATGCTCGCGTAAGCATACTTTCGGTATCCCATGAGCATCAGGTAGAGGGAAATCAGTGGTCCAACAATGAATGTTGCCGACAACAACCCAAGGGTCGCGACTCCAGAGACGAGAAGCAAACAGAGAATTCCGATCACGATGGAGGCAGAAATCTGGGTCGACATCCGATTTCTGAAGATGTACACGTATGTCAAGATCAATGCGAAGATGACGTGCAGGATCATGAACGGATGAAACCCCATGGTGGGAATCCTTGCGAGGGATAAGACAGCGTTAATGAAGAAGGCGAAGAACGCGAGAGGAATCAACCGGTTTGTAATTCGATCTCGCAGTGAGCCGATGGAAATATATTGGGGAGCCTGACTTTGACCCATATCTTTATCCTCACATTATCAAAATGCCTGTACGTTCTCCCAGGGATCGTACACAAGCCAGATCAAATATGGGAAAACGATAAAAATCAGCGATGAGAAAGTCCATACGCGATACAGCGTAGATTTGGCAGCAAAGGGTGTTGATTCGTTCTGGGTTGCCCGGGGGGCCGTCAACCACTCAAGAAATGCAAACAATCAATCACCGTTCAGGCTCGAACACAACCGAAACTACTAAAATCCTCGCTTCTGTGACTTCTCAGGAGTGAGACCAAGATTCAGATCCGATATGCCTCAAGTTTTTTAAGTATGAGCTTCGGGAGGATTCGGAATGCTTACTTCACTGCAGATTTCAATGGCAAGTTTCAAGGAGGGCTCGCACAAACGCACACTTCAAATGACACACGGTGGTGCCAATCCAAAAAACGGAATCCACATTTGGAGATGGACTGCGATGATCATTTTGAACGTCTTTATAATCCCTCCGTTCATCTTTCGTTGCGCGCTCTATTTCTTAGCGCCAGGCAATGGAACGGGTTTAGAAGAGTCCCACAAATCCTTTTTGTTCGACATACGTTGCCGAGAGATGATCTATGACCTCGGAGAGAGTTTTGGCCTTGAGTTTAGGTTCGTGCCTCGACAGGAGCGCAAAACTCTCATCGTTTTCAAACAATGTCGTTTCAGGTTGCTCTCCTATACCCAGTCCCCAGAGTTCTGAAACCAGGTCTGCAAATCGAACCAGGCTCGTCAATTCCGGATTTCGTTCAGCCTGATCCGGTGTGTGATGGAGCTTCATCACTTCAACATAGTCCGCCGGTAGTTTCCATTTTTCCGCCAGCAAGCCCCCGATCTCGGTATGAGCAATCGCAAGGACCTGAGACTCGGCCTGAGTATCGGTTTGCTCCAGTTCCTTGACCATGCGTCTGGTGGTGTCAAGTTCGGTCGGGAAATACTCCACGAGAACAATCTTCCCCATATCGTGCAGAAGGCTCGCGGTGAATTCCTTTCCCGCGTTCGGGATGAGATATTCTTGCGCGATGAGATGGGCTATGTAGGCCGTATTGATCGAATGGTTCCACAACTTCTCCAAATATTCCCGTTGGACCGAGGTCAGCGTGAAAAGCTTCTGCTTCAGAAAAAAAGCCAGCAACAATTTGCTCGTTTCTGTGAGTCCCAACAGACCAATCGCGTTGGCAACGCTGGTGACGCGCCAGCGCAAACCATAAAACGGGGAATTCACGGCTCGCAAGATCCCGGCGGTCAGGACAGGGTCTACTTCGATGAGATTTGTGACATTCTGGATGGTCGAGTCTTCTTTGCCCAGTTGATCCATAATCTCCGTCAGGACAGTCGGCGGAGAGAAAATCTCATTAATATTTTCTATTTCTGCCCTGATGTCACGCATGTGAAAATTCTAGTTTTTGACATAGTACGTGGACGCCATGTGACTCGTTCTGGATTTCCCGTTTGCTCACCAATGCATGCAATAGTCGAGCCACTCCCGGAACAAACTATTCGAGTGAATCCGACGATCTTTTGAATGGGCTACGTTGGAAAGAAACGAAACAAGCGAGAAGCCATCTCAAAAATATGTCACCCGCTGAACGAGATTTCTGCCAAAGGCGCAAAGTACGCGAAAACGCAGAGTATCAACGGTTCATTCAGCGTTGCCGTCGTTGCGTCGTTGCGAGATTGATTCTCAGGTCAATCGTGGTGAGTTTTCACGGACAGAAAGGGTATTCTGCAGAATACACTTCGAGCGACGAAAGAGTGGATTTCGATCAGCGAATGGGCTGAAATGTAGTAAAGCTTATCCGATCGGTAGGGTTATGAACGACCGCAAGAATCGCTTTGATTACCGCGGTTTGCTGGCAGGCTGATCGGCCCGCCGTTTTGAGAATTCTGAGATGTCTTGCAGTGAATTGCGCAGTTGCTTCTCCCGAGCCGCCGTATCGACTTTCGTGGTGAGTCTGTCGAACATGACCTTCGAAAGATCGAGCAGCGACTTCGTGCACATTGCAATAACCTCGTACTGTCGCCGCATTTCGGCGTACGTTTGTGCAGATTTCGCCGCCGCTTCGGCTTTCACGCCTTGTGTCAATTCCTTCTCGTGTAACTCCATTTCCATGCTGACGACGGCAAGGGAAGTATTCATGAGTTCACCATATGACCGCATGCAGTTAAACAGGAGTTCCAAGGTCATGGAGTTTTTCGTGCTCTCTTCCTCGACCTGTTTCTGAAGCTCGCGTTCCTGTTTGAACAGGTAGCGTTCGCGCGCATTGCGTATGATGAACGGCAGATGTTCTTTCTCAAACGTGTCTTTCCGGATGTAATCATACGCGCCCAGTTTCATTGCTTCCACGGCAATGGTTTCAGACCCTGCACCGGTTAGCAGAACCACCGGGGTATCCATCTTCTGTTCGTGCATCCATTGGAGGATGTTCAGTCCGGAATGACCGGGCATCTTGTAGTCAAGAATGAGCACGTCAAAGGCTCTCTCCTGCAAAAGGCTGATCGCTTGATCACCGGTTTCGCAGGCCTCGTATTCATATTCGGGGTGATTGGCGAGGACGTGTTCCAACACCAGACGAAAACTCTCTTCGTCCTCAGCAATCAGTACTCGGATTTTCTCACGCTCTTCCACGCTGTTCCGTTTTCAAGTGTTCCACGATAAACTGTTTTCTTCCATTCAAAGGTACAACGTTCCATCGAAGAGCGCAAGCAAAAGTACAACTTTGATGCTTTGAATCACACGCCACACACATCGGTAACCGTGGTGCGTGCTCTGAATAAGCTGAATTCAACGACGGCGAGCCACCGCGTCCGGCATTTTTGCTGAGGGAAATTCATGCGCATTATCGGAGCGGCGGAGCGGGGTGCCCGCCGACAGGATACGTTGAAGATTTGTGAACGCGAGGGTTGGAAAGAAGTCAAACGAAGAATTATTACCGAGAATGAGTTTTCAAATGATCACGGTGTCAACGAGTCTGCAAAATCTATCAGCGCTCTACGGATCCGAAGTACCATGCATTGAGAGAAAGGAGGTCGTTCGCCGGGATTGGCTCGCGTTTTGTCGGAGGCGATGAATGTACAGATGGATAGTTTTGGCCAACACACGATTTTTTGACTCCAAAATCTCCGCTCTGGCGAAACAGTGCAATTGGCACAAAACTTGTGCAAACCGTGGAATGTGAATGCGTTTTCGGCAGTTGTGCGAGGCAATCGGTGTGTCGCGGAAGCCACAATAAACGAGAAAGGACTGTTTGCGGGAAACGATGCAGTGAGTGAAAAGAAACGTGTCATAGCGTTCAGTCTCTGGGGTTCAAACCCAAAGTATACTGTCGGCGCGGTGAAGAACGCGGAGCTCGCGAAGACAATCTATCCCGGCTGGACGTGTCGCTTTTATGTAGGCACATCTGTGCCTGAACAGGTTCTCAGGTCTCTGCAGAGCTTTGAACATTGTGAAATTGTCACCATGGGTGATGCGGGGGGCTGGAAAGGGATGGTTTGGAGATTCCTTGCCGCAGGAGATGACGACGTTGACGTTGTGTTGAGCCGTGATACGGATTCGCGGCTTGGCGTGCGTGAAAAAGCTGCCGTGGATGACTGGCTCAGGAGCGACAAGGATTTTCATATCATGCGGGATCATCCTCAGCATACGGCCATCATCCTGGGTGGATTGTGGGGAGCGAGGAACGACATTCTCCGAGATATCGCGTCGCTTATCGATAATAGTCAGCTGCTTGATGCGTACCAAACCGACCAAGTGTTTCTCCAGGAATTCATCTATCCCCGGATAAGAGATCGCGCTCTGGTTCACGACGAGTTCTTTGAAAAGAAACCTTTCCCGACACCCCGGCGCAAATGGGAGTTCGTCGGTGAGGTGTTCGACCAATTTGACTGCAGTGTGCTCGAGCATGAGATTGCGCTTGAACGTGCACTTCCTCACGGCATTCAGACAAAGTGATGAAAACCGATATCGATCCCACGGCAAGAATCCCTTCGTGAATCGCATTTGAACCATTTGCGCATCTGACCGGCATGAAATTCGACAAAATTCTGGCCCTATCTCCCCATACGGACGATATCGAAATCGGATGCGGTGGAACGCTCCACCGGCTGAAATCGTCAGGCTCGGAAATCTTAGTCGTCAATTTTTCATTGTCCAAGAATGACTCCGGAGATGAGCCCTCACCGAACGTCGAGTCCGAGTTCAAGGACTCGATGCAGGTGCTGGGTGCGGAGTTTGAGATGCTCAATCTACCCTGTCGGAGTTTGCAGGATCACCGTCAGGAAATCCTCGACCATCTCATTTCCTTGTCGAACCGGTATGCCTTTGACGCAGTGTTTTGTCATTCCTCATTCGATTTGCATCAGGATCACCAGACAGTGAGGAACGAGGCATTCCGTGCCTTTAAGAACACGACAATCCTGGGATATGAGCTTCCCTGGAATTGCATCCAGTTTCGGACAGATCTTTTCGTTCGGCTCAGCGAAGACAATCTTGTGAACAAGCTTCAAATGATCAACTGCTACAAATCACAGTCGCATCGCCCGTATATGTACAAACAGTACGTATACGACATCGCGCGAACGCGGGCGTTGTCGATCAATGCACAATATGCGGAGTGTTTTGAAATCATACGGGGGGTCATCTGACCATGAAAGAACGCTGGGGCGGATCCGGAATTGAGAAAATCGTTTTTGATTTCATACGGGAAAACCTGACTCCGGGTTCCACCATCCTGGAACTCGGGAGTGGTGATGCAAGCACGTTTCATTTCACCAAACGGTACCGCGTGTACTCTGTCGAATCGGATCCTGAGTGGGTTGGCCGATACCCCAGTGCCTATATTTATGCACCGATCCGAGACGGTTGGTATGACACCGAAATTCTAAGGACCGGTCTTCCCACCGAGTACGACATGATTTTTGTTGATGGACCGCTGGGAAAGTCCGAAACACAGGTCGGCCGAGGACCCTTCCTGGACCATCGTTCTCTGTTCCGGAGGGATGTTCCCATTGTATTTCACGACACGTTTCGGGCAGACGAAAAGAAATTGGCAATCGCTGTAGGACACGCCTTCGATCAACCCGTGATCTTTTATGCGCACGGTGACCCGAAAGATTTCTGGGCTGTAGTCGGAAGTTTCCCTACGACCACGCGTCCTGTGAGCACATGACCGTCGCAATCCATCAGCCGAACTTCATGCCGTGGTGTCCTTTCTTCCAGAAGATGCAGGCTGCGGATGTTTTCGTTGTGTTGTCGCATTGCCAATTCGAAAAGAATGGATACCAGAACCGATTTCGACTCGGGGACAAATGGTACACCATGAGTGTCCGCCAGGGAATAGAGTCTATTACAGCGAAACAGTATATCAACGCCCCCAAAGACTGGGCTCGCATCAAGGCGATGCTTCCCCAATGCTCAGACCTCTTGAAAGCATTCGACGGTTGCATTTCCGAATCACTAATGAAGACAAACACGGCAATCATCCGGCAGATTGTCCAGAAGATGAACATACACACACGCATTGTTCCAGACTTCGACACGGGGCTTGCGGCCACAGAACGACTTGTTGCATTATGCAAGCACTACAAGGCGGATACGTACTTGTCGGGTATCAGTGGGAAAGAATATCTGGACGTAAGCTGTTTCGAACGCGAAGGGATTGCGCTTGCATTCCAAAACGAGGATCAATTGGATCGACGACCCATCCTTGAGGTTCTGAGAGACCATGGCAAGGAATGATGCGATGAAAGGTAAGGATGGGTTTGACCGGATTATCGTAAGTGCCGATGAAGACAACCTTTTCTTCGAGTTCTGGCCCATCGTTACGAAAGCGTGGAAGAAGTTTCATCCGGACGTTCCTGTATCTCTTGCGTTCGTGAGCGATCGATCCTACGACGATCCGATGGTCAAGAAATTGGAAACATTCGGCGAAGTGATTCTTTTTCCGCGCATCGCCGATATTCCGTCCGGCAACCAGGCAAAGATATCGAGGTTTGCCCTCGCCTCCTATTACGTCGATGAAGTCTGCATGATCGAAGACATTGACACCATTCCTCTCCAGCGAGAATTCGTGGACCGGGTGGTTGCACAGCGACAGTCTGGGGAATTGCTTTGTGTCGGGTATGAGGTCTATCAAAATACACCGCACGAAGGAAAATTTCCTGTCAGCAACATCACTGCGGAAGGACGAGTCTTCCGGGAAATCATCAATCCGTCCAACGTGTCCTACCGCGCGATGTTGGAAATGTGGAAAGGTCTGAAGGTCTTTGACGAGAAAGAGTCGATCGACAATCCTCCTGGGAGGTTTTCAGACGAATCCCTCCTCAGGGTGCTAATCACACGGTGGGGCGGACGGGTCCGCACGGTTCGGCGCGATGTGGACATCCGGCGTGACTGGATTGACAGATCCTGGTGGAGCATCAATGAGCAAAGACTTAACCAGCGACAATACGTCACCTGCAATTTTCTCCGCCCATTCGTCGAGAACATTGACCATTTTGGTCCAATCATACGCTATATCACTGGCTCCGCTGACTGGCAGACGTTGTTCATTTTCCCACCACTTCGCGTGCTTGTGATCCAGCAAAATGGAAGACACGAAGCGAACAAGGAATTCCGTGAGTGCTTTTCCATTCAGCGTGCACTGACACGCCTTGGCCACACGGTGGTTGTCTGGGGGTTGGGTCATCCGAATTTTAGCACAGTCCCTGACTTCAGTTCCTTCGATCTGATTTTGAATCTTGAAAATTATGATACGCAGGGTTGGGTGCCGAACATCCGAAATGTCGACTACCCCGTAAAAATGCTTTGGTCCATCGATGCGCACGTCCGGGGTCTAGGATTGTTTACCAGGCTATTCCGGGAACAACGATATGACCTGATTCTTCAGTCGAGCCTCCCATACGTCGATAGAGAGAGTGTATGGTTTCCAAACGCATTCGACCGTGATCTCATTCAGCCGGCGGACGAAATGAAGAAGGAGTATCCGCTTGGATACTGCGGTTCCGTTCTCAACCGGGAGGACGTGTTGGACCACCTCGAGGCAAAATACGGACTGCACAAAGACATCGGAGTGCTAGGAAAAGACATGGTGCGCGCCGTGTGTTCGTATCGGGCTCATTTCAATCGAAACCTCTCGGTCGATATCAACTATCGGAGTTTTGAGACGATAGCGTGCGGAACGCTCCTGATTACGAACTACAATCCGCAGTATGAGCATCTTGGCTTCATCGACGGCGTTAATTGTCTGATGTATCACTCCTATGGGGAATTGGATGACAAAATCAGGCTCGTGACAGAACACCCGGAGCATGCAGATCGGATAGCGCAACGCGGGTTGTCACTTGCGAAGCGACACACGTATGATGAGCGAATGAAATACCTGCTTTTGCTTTATGCTAGGAAACGAAGCGCGAAAGGGTATAAGAAGGAAAAACGGCCGGCCTCCGCAGCCTCTCACGTACGGACTGAACCGTTGAGAGTATCCGCTCTCGTTTCGACGTACAATGGTGAACGGTTCATCAAAGGATGCCTTGACGATTTGGTGAGTCAGACACTTTTCAAAAAGGGTCGGCTTGAAGTCATCGTCGTTGACAGTGGTTCGCAACAGAGGGAAGCGGAAATTGTTCAAGAATACAGGCGGCGATATTCCAATATCGTGCTCATACGAAGCGAGTCGAGGGAAACGGTGTACACCGCTTGGAATCGTGCAATACGAGCTTCGTCCGGAACATACGTCACCAATGCCAACGTCGATGACAGGCATGATGCTGAAGCGCTGGAACGACTCGCGGATATCCTCGACTGCCGTCCGGCGAAGGATCTTGCTTATGCTGATGTCGTTGTGACTGAAAAAGAGAACGAGACGTTTGCGCACCACACACTTGCGGGATCGTTTCACTGGCTGGAGTACAGCCGCGAGATGCTTGTCCTCAAATGTTTCATCGGACCTCAGCCGCTCTGGCGCAGGTCTCTGCACGACCGGTTTGGGTATTTTGACGAATCCTTTACAACGTCCGGCGACTGGGAATTCTGGCTTCGAGCGGCTGGTGAAGACAATATGCTGCACGTGCCGGAGTTCTTGGGGCTTTACTTACGATCACCGCGCTCGGTCGAACATCGAAACGATCAATTACGTCAATTGGAAGACCAACGCATCCGGAATCTATATCTGGGGAAGTACCTTGGCACGGAGTCAAGCGCACGCAAAGCGCGGGAGGTGATGCGTTCTCTTGCCCGGCTGTATCCTGGAGACCCGATTCTCGAAGAGGCTCATCGATCACTTGCGGGTTGGATACAAAACGCGCAATTCCCGGGGCTCAAAGCGGATGAAGAGTACCTGCACGGTGTAGAAGCCTTCCGTTTGGGCAAACACGAGAAAGCGCTGAAACACTTTCGAAGTGCGCAGGATTATCGCACGAAAGACGATGCTTCGTTGAGCACGGTGACATTGGAGGATTTATATCTCTGCACCGGCGAATGTTACCTCAAGATGGAGCGATTGCAGGAAGCGAAGGAAGAATACGAGAAAGCGTTTCGCATGAATCCACAGTCTGCCGATGCATGTTATGGGCTCGGCGTATGCTTCTATCATGCAGATTGCGGAGATATTGCCAGACAAATGTTCGAAACCGCACTCGTTCTTCGACCCGGTTGGCAGCAAGCCGAGAGTATGCTCAACAAATGCTCCGCCAATGCACCCATGAGCGTGTGAGCACATGGCTCCAAGTACTGCAGGATTAGATCAAGACGACCAGACCTCCGCGGGACATCCTCGTCTTTCCATCAGCATGATTGTCCGGAACGAGGAGAGATTTCTGGAGGGGTGTCTGCAAAGCGTCCAGGGGGTCGCGGACGAAATCGTCATCGTTGACACGGGATCGACGGATGCGACTGCGGACATAGCTCGACGATACGGGGCTCGGCTCCACGAGATAACGTGGGAAGACGATTTCTCGTCTGCACGCAACGAATGCCTGAGTCGCTGTAGCGGGGATTGGATATTGTATTTGGATGCTGATGAGAGGCTCGCTGTAGATGCCAAAGAGGAATTACGACGCTCTGTTGGAGATCCAGATGCCTTGGCCTATTACTGCGTTGTTCGAAGTGAGGAGCACTTGCCAAGAGGGACAGTTCACAGCGTTGCACGTTATCCACGCCTGTTTCGTCGGTTAAAGGGGATTTGCTTTGAAGGAAGAGTCCACGAACAAATTGCACCTTCCATTCAGCGTGCAGGATATACCATTCTTCCGTCGGGCATAGTCATTGAACATCTTGGGTATGCGCAGTCCGAAGAAATCATCAACGAAAAATGTCTGAGGAATTCGAAACTGCTTCGAGTGCATTTGAAGGAGCATCCGGACGACTTCTATGCACGATTCCAGTACGGCAACACACTGAACATCCTTGGACATACCGATGAAGCACTGCGAGAGCTGCGGATTGCATCCAAAGCACCGAACATCCCGGGGCAAGTCCGCGTGTCCGTCCTGAATGCCCTCGCGAGCCTTTCCCTGGATGTCAGTCGATTTGTAGATGCTCGGAAGTACGCAACAGAATCACTGAAGTTAGCACCGTCGCAGGTGACGGCGCGGTGGATTGCCGCGTCCGTTCACACGAAGCAGCATAATTCTGCGATGGCATCAGTGTTGTTGGAGGAGATCGTTGCAATCCAAAACGACTCGCAGCGTTTTGTGAAATTAACTTCCGGGACTGATGATGATATCCCTTTTGAAGCATTGTACTGCCACATTGGATACTGCTATGAACAATCCGGCCTCAAAGCCGAAGCGGCACGAGCATATTTCGAAGCGTTGAAAGCCAATCCTGTCACGGTACGTGCGCGCCAACGTTTTCTCGAGAATGTCGATGCGGAGACAGATTCTTCGGTCGCCGTCGAGCAGTTGGAATGGTTGGTTCACCACGTGGGAGAATCGCCGGAAGTCCTGCATCAACTTGCACGATCGTATCAGAAGCAAGGGAATTTTCCTGCGGCACGAAAGCTCCTTGAACGAGTCGATTCGTTGATCCCTGCGAAGGAGGAAACGTTTCCATTGTGGATGGATTTTTACCTGGCGTCCGGTGACATTCCGAAAGCGATGGAATTCTATGCACACGCCGAACAGACGGGTATCAACACCCTCGAATATCAAAAAGCCGCTCTGAGATTGGCCCTCCAACAACACGACCTTGCCCGAGCCGTCGTCCATTTGGAACGAATGGCGCAAGGCGTGACCCACCACACAGTGCGACCGTCCGCAGCAGCCAATGCGTAGAGTTTGTTCACGATTCGACGGAGAAATTCCCTTCCCGGCTCTCCTCATGTTTTACCTTTTTCATCATTATTTCTGGCTTTTGATCGCGCCGGACCTCAAGAATCCACCGAAGCTGCCGATAACAGTATAGAAGCCATAAAGGCTTAATCACGTCGGGCACGGAAGCCCGACCATTGTTCAACTAATTTACACGGAGGTAGTCATGGCAGTATCAAGTGGTTCTCGCATCAACACCAACATTGCTGCGCTGAATGCTCTCAACGCATTAAACGCAGTCAATTCGGATCTTGCCGTTCATCAGCTTCGTCTTGCCAGTGGCAAGCGAATCAATTCGGCAGCTGATGATGCATCGGGATATGTCATATCCCAAAAGATGAGTGGAACCATCAACGCGTTGCAAGCGGCCAGCAACAACGTCGGTGATGCGACCAACTTGTTGAGCGTTGCGGAAGGCGGGTATCAGACGATTTCCGACCTGCTCACGCAAATGAAGGACAAAATCACAAGCTTCAACAACGCTGGCTACGGATCTCAGGAACAGGACGCACTTGCCGGCGAAATTGACCAGCTGGCAAAGGAAATTGATGACGCTCAGTCGCAGACTGCGTTCAACGGCAAAGCGGTCATCAACGGCTCGTTCTCCATGGGGAGCACAGTCGACGCGACCGGCGGTGTCGTCGTCGGAACGTCGCTCGCATCGGGAACCGGTGCTGCATCTGTGTCCGCAATGGACGTTTCCGGAGCGAAGGGTGGAGCAACGTTTACCTTTACAGCAGGTACGAACTCCGTGACGTTGGATGATGGTGCCGGCCACTCACAAACAGTGAGCACTGCAGTTCTCGCGCAAGGTGGCAGCGAATCACTCAACTTTGATACTCTGGGTGTCAAAGTAACACTGTTGGGGAATGCCACAAGCACCAGCGCTCAGGAAATTGCAGACTCCCTCGGTACCAAGACCGTGAAGACAACTGCTGGTTCAGCCCCCTCGTGGCAGGTCGGTGAATCGGCGAGCGAAGTCTTCTCCGTGAGTCTCAGCACGGATGTGAGCTCGGCTGCCCTGTTGGGAGTCGCCGGAGGGTCCATCACGGCTGCGAATATGTCGACCGTGGCGGCAAACATTGACAGTGCCATCAACACCGTTCTCAGTGCAAACGGCGCCGTCGGTGCAGCGATCAACCGCCTGTCATCGAAATCCGACATGCTGCAGAATGCAATCACCAATACGCAGGCTGCCCAAAGCAGAATCCAGGATGCCGACATTGCGCAAGAACAAATTGCGTCAGTGAAGGACCAGATCCTGCAACAGACAGCAACTGCACAGTTGGCACAAGCCAACTCGTCACCGCAGGTCTTCTTGCGGCTGTTCCAGTAAGAATCGAGAATTCGGGTCGGGAGCCCAGACCGCGACGGTCCGGGCTCCGCTCGGATTCCTGATCGCAACAAACTGAAACTCCGATCACATTGATCAAACGCAAGGAGAAAGAGTCCCATGCAGAACTCGGCAGCGGTGAACGTACATCCCAATCCAGCAGAACTCAAGGAAGATGTGCGCGGGGCCCAGACTGAGGCCGTCGTGCCACAGGCAACTCAGCTTTCGAGCGCAGCAAGAGGTTACCGGCAAGGGTATTTTGCCAATCTGTCGCCCGTCCGTGTGATCGATACACTGTATGGCGTTGCCATTCAGGCGTGTAAGAAAAAGAATGTTCAGCTCGCGCACAAGGCCATAAGCGAGCTTATCATCAGTCTCAATTTTGAATATGGAACAATTGCGCTGACGTTATACCAGCTGTATTACTACACCCAGGACTGCATTCGAAAAGGGAAGATGGATGAAGCGATACACGTCCTGGATGAACTCCGTGCAACGTGGGCACAAGCGTTTAACCTGTAACGATGACCTGCGTGTACGCTATTTGAAAAGAGAATGACATGGCTTCGGCTACTTCAGGATCACAGTCACTTGCAAATTCCATAACGACGTGGGTGTCGCAGTATCAGTCGAGCCTGCAATCGGAATTAGTTGCGCCCGTCCAAACGAAACAGGCACAGCTGCAATCCCGCCTCGCGGCTCTGTCGGCGTTGAGTTCGCAACTCATGGTACTTCGCGACTCCGCTTCCGCCATATCGAAGTCGGATTCGACTTCCGAGTTCTCGGCGTACAGTGTTTCCAATTCTGATTCCTCGGTCGTTCAGTCGAACGCGACATCGTCAGCCGTCGTCGGCAACCACACGTTGTTCGTCAGCCAGATCGCACAGGCGGACACAATTATTTCCTCCCGGTTCACGAGTTCTTCGACCGGGATCGTCAGCAACGAGCTCACATCCGACGAGAAGACCGCTGGATCCGCAACCAGACAGATTAATATCCTGGTCGGCGGGAATCAGGTGGCAACCGTGGATGTTCCGCTCACGTGGAGCCCTGACGCGGACACGAACGCAACAGTTCTCTCCTCGATTGCCAGCGCCATCAACGGATCTTCAGACGCAAGTCAGTACGTAACGGCTTCGGTCGTTTCCGTCACACCCACACAAAGCCGGCTGGTCGTGACCAGCAAAACAACAGGATCCTCCAACGCTATCTCGTTGGAAGATGTCGGTTCGGGCACGTTGCTGGCAAATATCGGCCTGGGCAGCTCAGTCATGAGTGGCCGGAACGCGGCATCGACGGGCACGACTCCCGATGATCCAATCGACAATCCGGGGGGGTACCTGATCGGCGGCGACACGGGTCTCCTTGACGCGAAATTCACGCTTGATGGCATTGATTTCGAGCGCCCCTCAAATACCGTCAGCGATGCTCTCACGGGTGTCACATTCACCTTACAGGCTTCGCAAGCACAGAACGACAGCCCGGTTACCCTGGGGGTCGGACTGAACACGAGTCAAATCCAGGGGAACGTCCAGAGCTTTCTCAGTGCCTATAACAGCGTCATCAACACGATTCAAAGTCAGACGGCCATCAACACGACCACTGGAGCGACACAAATATTTTCATCCGACTCTTTCATCAAGGATATCAAGAATCAGCTTGCATCCATCGTGATCAATGCGATTCCTGGTTTGGATGTGGGCTCGAACTTGTTGTCGAGCGTAGGAATTACAAGAGGATCAGACGGAACGCTGACCATATCGGATTCCGCTGCGTTTACAAACGCACTCACAACGAGCCCAACCGAAGTGTCAAATCTCTTTAATTCATCGCAGGGGCTGGGATCGCAAATCAACACTTATCTGGCAACGGTGGTCGGGCCGACCGGGACGTCCGGAACAACCGGTGAAATGAACAGCATCCAAAGCAGTGTCAACGATCAAATCACCACGCTGACGAAGAATCTTAGCACGATCAACGCTTCGATCAACAAACAGGTGCAGAATTATCAGGACGAGCTCGCTCAGCTTCAGGTTGCCTACGAACAAGGGACGGAGCAGCTCACATTCATACAACAGTTCATGCCGATTACGGGATAATGGTCATCGAGCGAAAGAACGAAGCACACGCACATTAGGTTGAGAAGCATCCATGAGCAAGAATGTACATAGGGAGCAGGAGCCGTCCGAAGTAGACCTCTCCGCGATGGCACGTTTGGCGGAGGCGTTCGGTCAACTCGACCGAATCACGGAAAATGTTTACCGGTCCCTTTCCGAGGGTGATTACTCGCGCACAGTTGGTTTGATGTCGGAAAGGGGAAAGGCGCTTGAACAGGTCTACCATTGTCTTGAAGAGACCAAAAAGACAGCGGGTGACCAGGGTGAGAAGCGTACGAGTATCGAAGCTGTAGTGTTGCGAACAAAACAATCAACGGAACAGGTTCAACAAGCCATCGGGGAAACAAGGAAGCACGTTGTTGGAGAGTTGCGAACGCTCCAGCGACACCGAAAATTGATGCAAGTGTATAAACAACAGAAATAACAATGAATATTTCAAAAATAACAAATGTTGGAAGTCCGACCGATGATCTGAAGCCCAAGAATGTGAAGAGCAGCAGGTCGTCTGCCGCCTCTTTGAAAGAGGACAAGCTTGAGATTTCCAGTGAAGCTGCTTCGTTGTTCAATGCTTCCGGGGTCAAAAGTTTCGACGAGATCAAAGACAAGATTCAGAGCGGCTTTTACTTCCGTCGTGATGTCACGGAAAAGGTAGTGGATGCAATACTCCGCGATCCGACGATCAACACGAAATCGTAGATTGTCGATGTCCAAGGATGGATATCGGAAACCAAAAGGATTTGACATGACAACCGCAGAAAATGTCCTCTTGCGTGGAAATAACCTGCACGAGCGAGTGGCTTCGATGAGTAGCACGCTGGATGCGCAACTGGCCCCCCAGAACAAACTCTTCCTCTCATTCGACCTCTACTGCGTTCTGCTGGAGTATACTGCGCTCGTAAGTCAATTGAACCTGTCGCAAGGGCAAAGCGTGGAAGAATTGCTTTCATACGACGAGCTTGTGTTTGATACGGGTCTTCACAAACTGACTGTTTCTGTGGACTTCTTCAGCCCGGCGGATTCACTCCAGATTTGTTAGAGTTTCTGCAGCTCCCTCTTTGCAGACGCGTCGGCCTGTCGGTGTCCGAAACAGTCCCGGTTTGACGCATCTCGTGTCTTGATTCTCTACTTTCTTCCTATATATTCCATCGCTGGTGGTGTGGTCATAAGCCTTCTCTCCCACAGATCGTGCGCTTTGTGCCCGCTGATTGTGAGAGCAATCCTCAAGGAACAGACATTTCGTCTGCGTAACTGATACATTTCGACTTCTGCTCTTTTGAGGTACCGGCTTGGTAGGAGCAAAGAAATGTCTGGCCAATCCAAAATCAGCATTATCATTGTCGATGACCATACGCTCGTTCGCAAGGGGCTCGCGAGACTGCTTTCTCTTTACGAGGATTTTGAGGTTCTTGCAGAACTGGGGGATGGACGGGAGGCAGTCAAACAGGCCTTGGAACGTCACCCGGACGTTGTTCTTATGGATCTGGGAATGCCAAACTTCAACGGGATTGAAGCTATTCGTCAGATAAAGAAGCAACGCCCCACCATCAAAATCTTGGTTCTTTCGGCACACGATGATAAAGAGTATGTAGAGCAGACCATCGAATGCGGCGCAGATGGCTACATGCTGAAAAACACGTCCCCCGAAGAAATGACTTCTGCTATCAGAAGTGTGCATTCCGGCAGGCATTACTTCAGCCCGTCAGTTGCCAAATCCGCAGAAAGTGCGATTTCCAAGCGTTCGTTGAAGTCATCGGGTGATCGGGAAGGCCATCTCGAGAGTCTGACAACGCGGGAGCGGGAGATTCTTCAACTCATTGCCGAATCATATTCGCATCAACGCATTGCAGAAATGTTGCATATCAGTGTCCGTACTGTGGACACGCATCGATTCAACATCATTCAGAAGCTCGGCCTGCATGACACTGCCAGCCTCGTCACGTATGCGATAAAGAATGGGATTGTGATCCTGCGAAAGTAATTGCCGCTCGGAGTCGTTGAGGGGGCCAACCGTTGTCCTCGTTGTCGTTCTTTTCCGAAAACTGAAAAAATTGGATCGCCTGTGAAGTAACCAAAAATACGTCTTAGAGCGTATTGTCACCAGGTGGCTAATATTATTACATTGACACGAGTCAATTGCTCAGAATTCTCTGAGCCGATCCCGACGGCGCTCTTCTAGTTCATAACAAACCACTTTCAAAAAAACCGAGTTTGAGGTACTGACCAACCGATGACAATCCTGCTCGTCGACGATGTGGTTGAGAACCTGGAACTGTTGGAAACAGTCCTTCCCGAGTACGGGTTTGAAACGAAGAGGGCATCCAGCGGAGCAGAAGCAATTGAGCTCCTGCAACAACAAAAGATTCACGTTATCATTTCCGATGCTATGATGCCCAAAATGGACGGCTTCGAGCTTTGCAAGACCCTGAAAAGAAATCAGGCGACCGCGTCGATACCGTTCATCATTTATACGGGCGATTATGTGGATGAAGAAGATGTTGAACTTGGGAAAAGTATCGGTGTCGATCGGTATGTGGAAAAGACAGGTGGTATGGAATCGTTGGTAACAGTGGTTCAACAACTCATCCGCGAGCGGTACGGCGTCGAGACCGACGATGCAAAGAAGGACTCTGGACAGCTCGACGATCAGAAGTTTCTGGAACGACACCACGCCATTGTGGTGAAGAAACTCGAACAGAAGATGAACGAACTCGAAATGTTCGCTCAAACGCTCTCGCGCCGAAATCGTGAGCTGCAAACTTCGGAAGCGCGGTACCGAGCACTGTTCGAGCAAGCGGGGATCGCAATCTATGTCCTGCAAAAGAACACCACCAAAGTGGTCGATGCCAACCGTCACGGACTTGATTTGATCCGGTACGCAAAGGACGAATTGATCGCACTGACGGGACTTCCGTTCGACGGTCCTGTCCCGGAAGAACTGACTTCGTTGCAGGAGAACGACCGCTACTTCGGCGAAGCAGACCTCAAGGCCAAGGATGGGAAGATTCTGAGCGTCGAGATTTCCGCCGGATCAATCGATTACAACGATGACAGCAAGGTTGTTGTTTTTGCCAGGGATGTTACCGAACAAAAAAGGATCCGTGAAATCCTTATCCAGGCAGAGAAGATGTCCCTCATGGGAACCCTGGCTTCAGGGATCGCGCACGAAATCCGCAACCCACTGGCGGCGGTAACACTCAATCTCCAATTTCTCGAACAACAGCTCGACAAAGCCGGCGAGGAGTATGGGGCGGTCACGAGTGCTCTCGAGGGAACGAAGCACATCGACAAAGTTATTGATAACACGCTTGGCCTTGCGCGCATGACGCCTCCCGAACTGCGACCGGAAAATCTGAACGAGATCGTCGATCAAGCGCTCGGATACTTGCGTCTCCTCGTCCAACAGAAGGCCCTGCACATTGAGACGATTCTATCCCCCGGCCTTTCGCCAGTCAACGTGGACTCACGGCAGATACAACAAGTGCTCATCAACATCCTTCAGAACGCGATTGAAGCAACGCCGTCGGGCAACACCATCACCGTCAAAAGTTACGAGATTGAAGAGACCCTGCAACTCGTCCAGGGATCTCCTGCGGTGAAAAAAGTAGTGCTGTCCATTCGCGACACGGGATCGGGAATTCCATCGGAGCGGTTGAACGATCTCTTTGAACCATTCAAGACAACGAAGTCCGGAGGAACGGGTCTCGGTCTGGCGTTGTCGAAACGCATCGTTGATCGACACGGAGCGGAAATCCAGATCGAGCCGGCCGAAGGCGGTGGAACCATGGTTCGAATTATTTTTTCTCAATAACCCCCTCTGGAAAGGTAACTCGCATATGACAAAAGGAACGATTCTCGTGTCTGAAGACGAAGAAATTCTCGGGAGCTCGATCCAACGGGTCCTCTCGAGCGAAGGCTACCGTGTTGTTCTGTGCACCGATGGGGCGGCATTCTTCTCCGTGCTTTCGCAGGAAAACCCCGACCTGGTCTTGCTCGACATCTACATGGGCGAATATAATGGCATGCGGATGCTGAAGCAGATGAAGGAACAAGGAATGGAGACGCCCGTCATTCTTATGACGGCGTACGCCGATATCGCCTTGGCCGTGCAGGCCATGAAGGAAGGTGCCTCGGATTTCATTACCAAACCCTTCGACCTCAAGCTCCTGAAAGTTCTGGTCGAACGCATGATGGAGAAATCCGATCTCCAGCGCAAAGTGAAAATTCTCGAAGAGGAACTCTCAACGCAGATCGAACGGCACGGAATTATCGGCAAAAGTACGATCATCCAACGACTCCTACAAACTGCGGAACGACTTGCCGGAGGCGAACAAACAACCGTGCTGTTGGAGGGAGAGAGCGGAACGGGCAAAGAGTTGTTTGCGCGCTTCATCGCACGGAACAGCGTACGTGCCGACAAACCTCTCATTACGTTGAACTGTGGTGCAATTCCAAAAGACCTCGCTGAGAGTGAATTCTTTGGGTATGAAAAAGGTGCGTTCACGGGAGCTACCGAGCGGATGAAGCAGGGCCGATTTGAGCTTGCGAACGGTGGAACCATTCTTCTGGATGAGGTCGGCGAACTATCGCTCGACATGCAGGTAAAATTGTTGCGCGTTCTCGAAGATCATAAATTCTACCGCCTCGGCGGAACGAAGGAAATCTCGGTGGATGTCCGGGTCATTGCTGCGACAAACCGCAATCTTTCCAAAGAGGTCGAGGCCGGGAGGTTTCGCGAAGACCTGTATTACCGTTTGAACGTTGCCGTCTTGAAAATACCGCCCCTCCGTGAACGGAAGGAAGATATCGCTCCCATGACGGTTGAGTTCATCAAGGAATTTTCAAAGAAGTTCAACAAGCCTGCACCAAAAGTCACGAACGAGACCATCCAGTACCTGGCGCAGCACCCGTGGAAGGGAAATGTACGGGAGCTTCGTAATGCCCTTGAACGTGTAGTCCTCCTGAGCGATGCAGAGACGATTACGATCGAGCACTTTGCGTTTCTGTCGCCATCGGGCCGATCGCATCACACGTTGAAGGGGAATGGAGAGCAGGAGTTCAGCCTGCAAATTCCTCTCTCGGGTATTCCGATGAAAGATGTTCTCCGCGACCTCATCCTCAAGACGCTTTCCATTACCAACGGAAACCAGGTACAGGCCGCGAAGATCCTGGGTCTCACACGCTCGAAGCTGCGTTATCGCATGGAACAACTCAGTATTCAACCCGAACAGAGGAGTTATAAGATTACCGCGTGAGTCATGTCCGCCCGAACAACCCATAGGAACAGTGCCTCCCAGCGACACGGGAAACTGTCGGACGAGGTTCTTGTCCACGCCCTGAAGAGCATTAACGATTGTGTCAGTGTAACCGACGGAGAGAACAAGATTCTCTTCGTCAACGATGCATTTCTGAAGACCTATGGGTACATCGGGGACGAGCTCATCGGACAAGACATTGCGGTTGTTCTCTCTGACAAGAACCCCCACAAGAACAAGGAGATTATTCCAGCGACGTTGAACGGGGGATGGAAAGGAGAACTCATCAACCGAAGGAAAGACGGCTCCGAGTTTCCGATTCACCTTTCCACATCGGCTGTCCGAGACGATAACGGGCGGACCATTGCGATGATCGGCGTGGCGAGGGACATTTCCGAACACAACCGTGCGGAAGAAAGGCTGAGACTAACGCAGTTCTGCGTTGATCGGGCATCGGTCGGCATTATTCGGACCGACAAGGATGGCAAAATCACAAGCGTGAATGATCAGATGTGCCGTCTGCTCGGATACTCAAGCGATGAGCTTTGCCGCATGCACATTTTTGATCTTGACCCGAACTTTCCTCCGGAGCGGTGGAAAGCCCACCGAAAGTATCTTTCGAGTAAAGGTTTCGATGCATTCGAAACAGTCCATCGGCGCAAAGATGGATTGCTCGTGCCGATCCAGGTGACAAATAGTCATATCAAGTTTGAGGGTGAAGAGTACTCAATATCATTTATCGAGGATATTACGGAGCGCAAGCGTCAGGAAGAGGAGCTGAGGATGTTCCGATTCTCGATTGACCAAGCATCGGACGCCGTTTTCTGGCTCGATCACGAGGCCAATCTCGTGTACGTGAACGATGAAGCATGTCGGTCACTGGGATATACCAGAGAAGAGCTGATGCACATGAAGCTCTGGGACATCGATCCCCACTATCCCAAAAACGAATGGGAACGAAGATGGGTTCGATATGAAACAAACAAACAGCGAGATACGACACATTTGGAAACGGCTCATCGCCGCAAAGATGGAACAGTATTCCAGGTCGAGATTCTGGCGCAACATATGTGGTTTGGTGAACAACAACTGCACGTCTCCTTCGCGCGCGATATCGCCGCAAGAAAACGGGCCGAAGCCGCATTGCGTTCGTCAGAAGAAAAGTTTTCCAAGGCATTCCGTACCAACCCCGATTCGATTAGCATCAGCAGACTTCAGGATGGTGTTTTTTTGGAAGTCAACAACGGATTCAAGGATCTGACTGGTTATTCAGAGGACGAAGTGCTGGCAAAAAGCTCCTCGCAAGTCGACATTTGGGTTAATGCGGACGACCGAAAAAGACTTGTTGAGGGGCTGTTACAAGAGGGAACCGTCAAGGATCTTGAAGCTAAATTCAGGGCAAAGGGGGGAACAATTATTTCTGGCCTTGTGTCGGCCGCACTCATTGAAGTTGAGGGGGACCAATGTATTATCACCATCGTGCGTGACATCACCGAGCGGAAACGCACGGAAGAAGAATTGATGTACGAACGGAGCCTCCTTACAGCCCTCATGGATAATGTCCCTGACCACATCTATTTCAAGGATGAGAAAAGTCGGTTTCTTAGAATCAGCCGGGCACAGGCTGAAATATTTGGTCTTCGAGACCCTGAGCTTGCCATCGGGAAAACGGATTTCGACTTTTTCACCGAAGAGCACGCGCGACCGGCATTCGAGACGGAACAGGAAATTATGAAAACCGGCAAGTCGATACAGAACCTGGAAGAAAAAGAATCATGGCCGAACGGGGGTGAATCGTGGGTTCTGACGACGAAAGCTCCTTTACGCGATCCCAATGGTCGCGTCATTGGCACGTTTGGCATATCCAAAGATATCTCCCAAAGGAAAGCTTCAGAGGTGATTATTTCGAGAGCATTGAGCTGGCAGGAAGCGATTTTTGAAGGATCCCGCGACGCTATTTTTGTGACAACGGCTGATTCGAGGTTCATTGCGGTTAATGCTTCGGCCTGTGAGCTGACCGGATATTCAAAGACGGAGCTGCTGGATATGCATATACCCGATCTCCACGAGGAGCCCGATTTGGATGCCTACCGGGCGTTCCACGAAAGAATCATGGCCGGTGAAGAAGCAGTGACGGAAGCGAGAATACTCAGGAAAGACGGGACGAAGGTAGATGTGGAGTTCAGCAACCGACCAATCGATATCGGCGGCATACGCTACATGCATACGGCAGCCCGTGACATTAGCGAGCGCAAACGCGCTGAGAAAGCACTGAAACAGAGCGAAGATAAATACCGTCAATTCTTTGAACTGGATCTCACCGGCGATTTCATCTCAACGATTGAGGGTGAAATCACAGAATGTAATCCCGCGTTTGCGCGGATCTTTGGCTTCGCAAACATCGAGGATGCCAAACGAAGAGGAAAGGCATTTTTTCACGTGATCGCCGGAGAGCGCGAAAAAATAGTCAATTTGCTTCGTGCGCGCAAGACGCTGGAGCAATATGAATCAGAAGGGAGAAGCATCGACGGGAAGGCTCTCTACCTCATTCAGAATCTCGTCGGCATGTTCGATGAACGCGATCACCTGACACACATTCGGGGATACGTTTTCGATAACACAGAGAGAAAAATGCTGGAAGAAGAATTGTTCCACGCGCAGAAAATGGAGAGCATTGGAACCTTGGCGAGCGGAGTCGCTCACGATTTCAATAACGTCCTCAACAACATCGTAGGATTTTCTCAACAACTTAGGAAATACCCGGAAGATCGGGACAAGATTATTCGATACTCTGAAACGATCGAAAAATCCGCCTTCCGTGGTGCTGATCTGGCAAAACGGCTTCTGTTGTTCGGAAGGAAGAAGAAGCGGGAGAATCAGGTAACGGACATCAAGGGCATTGTCGAGGAGATTCAACAGCTTGCCAGGGAAACCTTTCCAAAAAGTATCGTCGTACAGACGGAACTCGATCCGGATTTAAAATCGGTGCTTCTGGATCGTGGGGAGCTCCACCAGGCACTTCTCAATCTCTGTCTCAACTCACGTGACGCTGTCCTTGAAAAAGACAATCCCGGAGCGGGATCTTCCATTCTTATTCGGAGCTGCAACCGGGATGTGCGGGAAAGAACGGTGCCTGAAGCCTTCAAGAGACAGAACGAGACTGCTTCGGTCTGCGTGGAACTTTCTGTGACGGATGACGGGGCGGGCATGCCGAAGGAGATTCGCGACAAAATTTTCGACCCGTTCTTCACAACGAAGGAGCGCGGCAAGGGCACAGGTCTTGGACTTTCCGTGGTTTACAATATCGTCAGGAACAATGGTGGCGCAATCCAGGTGGAGAGCGAGGCAGGAAAAGGGACCACGGTTCGCATATTTCTGCCGGTCGCGGAATCGATTTCCCAGCCATCCAGCTCAGTCGAACCCGAGCAATCTCACGCGTGCCCCGGCGTTCTCATTTTGCTGGTCGATGATGATGAGTTGATGCGGGAATTGGGGACGGAGTTGCTCCTCGAAAGCGGTTATCGTACAATTGCCGCGAAAGATGGACCGGAGGCAATAGCCATCTATCGAGAACAATGGGAGGAAATTGCACTGGTCATCCTCGATGTGGCGATGCCCGGCATGGATGGCGGAGAAGTGTATACTCACCTGAAAGAGATCAATCCTGACCTGAAAGCATTTTTTTGCACCGGCTTCATCCAGGATACCGTTATCGCTCCCTTGCTAGAGGGAAGAGAAGTTCGAGCACTTGAAAAGCCGTTCAATCCTGTCGACTTCCGCAACATGGTGAAGACGGTGCTGACACATTAGCGCGAGAATTTCAAAATACTGCTCTCCAGCATCATAACCTCCTCATCCGCATTCGTCTGCCTTCATAATTTGGCCATGTGGCCAATTTTATCCAGCAAGATCCCTCTCGAGGCCTGAAACGATCTCGCTTTAGAAAAAATGTGAAGAAACTGGCATTTATGTGCCTGTTTTCAAGGTATTCGCACACGCCTTGGATGTGCGATTGGTGTCCGTTGGCACGAGCTTTGACGTGCGTGTGATGGGGAAAGGTGTGTCAAGCTCAATTTGGATGCAGAAATTGCAAACAAGACAAACAAGTTCAACCAGGATGTGGTCCTCATGAGCGAAGAAAAACCCCAGAGCCCTCAGGAAAATATTCCCTCGATGAGTCAAACGCCGTCAAGCGCGGAAGTGTCAGGACTTCGTTCGGCGCCCCTTTCCTCCGAAGGAAATCTCCGAACGATTTTCAACAGCGTTTATGATGCGATTTTTCTCCTCGGCTTGAGTGGAACAATTCTCGATGTCAACGATAAAGGGATGCAGATGTTCGCGCTTCAGGTTAATCAATTCTCCGGCCTTTCGCTGCAGGATGATCTGTCGAGCACCGAGAATTCATTCGATGAACTCCAGCGGTACTGGAAACAGGTGATTCTCGGCAAGGATCAGTTCTTTGAATGGAAAGCACGTCGTCGCGGCGACGGATCGACGTTTGATGTTGAAGTGTTTCTCCGCAGGATAACCTTGAGTGGAACGAACTTGATCCTTGCAGTCATTCGGGATGTCACGGAACGCAAGCGCCTCCAGGAACAACTCTTTCTTGCACAGCGACTGGAAAGTGTTGCAACGGTTGTGGGCGGGATTGCACACGAGTTCAATAATACCCTGAACAACGTCCTGGGCTTCACGAATCTGATCCGCAAATATGTCAAAGATGAGGCAAAAGTTGCCAAGTACTGTTCTGTCATAGAGCAATCGGTGAATCGAGGGGCGGATCTCGGTCATCGTCTTCTTGCATTCTCCAAGGAGACAAAGCGGGAAAGCCTCCCGATCGATCTTACGATCCTTATTCATGAGGTTCTGGAGAAACATCAGAGTACTCTGGGCTCCGGCATTACAATCCAGAAAAATATCGACGCCAACCTCATGAAGATCCCAGGCGACAGGAAGGAGCTCGGTCAGGTCGTGAGCAACCTCATCCAGAACGCCCGGGAAGCCATCGCACAGAAGGCAGATCCGAATCAACCTGGCACAATCTTCATTGCAGCCGACAATGCACACGTAACGGAGGCGCTTGCTTCCAAGTTGATGCTTCCTGTTGATTCATCCTGTGTCATCGTGCGCATTTCGGATAATGGTATTGGGATCCCCGGAGCCATTCGCGACAGAATCTTCGACCCCTTCTTCACGACAAAAGAACAAAAAGGCGGAGCGGGGTTGGGCCTTGCTATTGTTTATTCCATCGTGCGCAGCCATCGGGGTTCAATAGTTGTGGAAAGTGAGGAGGGCAAGGGAAGCACGTTCCAAATCTATATTCCCGTCGTCGATCCGCAAAAATTGTCGTCTCAAGGCGGGGCCGATGCAAAACCGAAGGAAAAGCCGCACACCATCTTGCTGGTCGATGACGAGGCCCCCATGCGGGAGTTCACCACCGATATCCTCGAAGAGGATGGCTACAAGGTTCTCACCGCGGCGGATGGGTTTGAAGCGATCGAGATATATAAGAGCAGATCCAAGGAAATCGTCCTTGTTATTCTCGACCTCCTGATGCCCAAGATGGACGGTGGTCAGACATTTCTTGAGCTCAAAAAAATCAATGAAAATGTGAAAGCGATTTTCTGCACTGGATACGCGTCAGACGGGGTGATTGCACAGCTGCTCATCGAAGAAAACATCCCCGCAATCCAGAAACCGTTCCGAAGCGAAGAACTGAAAAAGGTCGTTCAAGAAACGGTCAATCGGGAATAAAAATTTTTGGCGCCATCAGCGCCGCGGTATGCAAGCAACGGTTCTGCCAAGCAACCCCGCTTAAGAACCTCTGCCTCATCAAGCGGCGTCGGGGCACGGGAACGTTCATCCTCCGCTTCCCGTCCGAGTGTTCTTCCATTGCGTTTTTGCCCAGTCCTGTTCCGAGCCTATCCCCCCTCTTTACTTGAATTTTCTTCCGTGTTCTCTGCGTCCTTTGTGGTTAAACTTCTTGGTCAAAACCTGCCCATCTGGCCAATACTAACCACCCCACAGAATCCTCGTCTCCTTTCGCTGGCTTTTTAAGTCTTTGATCCCGGACAAATTGGCCAGATCTAAACACTTTCCTGGTAATACAATCGGATTGACAACTTGGCACAAACTTTGAGAAAAGCCTTGCAGTCAATTCCGGATAAGCCTTGTAGTCAATTTCAGATAAGCCAGTATTGAAAACTCAGAATGCCAAGAAATCAGATTCGACGAACATTCAAGCGTTGTGCGATGTGCGGAAAAGAGTGGTCCACGCGGGAGGAATTTCTGCACGACGCAGATGTCCGTTTGATTGGATTTCAGAAGATCAGCGAGAATGTTCAAACGGCAAAGAAGGTAGCAGGCCTGCTGATTTACAACCACACGAAGCCATTCTGTGGAACAACGCTCAGCATCCCTGCCCAACAGTTGTGGATTCGTGCTCTCTCTCCGGCGGAACGGGAGCCGCTCGAGCAGATTTCGGTGAAGAATTCTCTGTAATCAACACAACAAGGAGCCAATCATGAGAAGGGAACGAAAGAAGACAGGAGAAGTCGAGGAGGTCCGGGAAGGCAACCAGTGTCCGGAATGCGGACACATTTGGACGGACTATGAACAAGGACACTACCACGACTGCCGGTATTTCACGACGACGGAAGAAGCAGAGGAAGACTACGAACTGGAAGAGGAATTGCGTCCTTCGCAGTTGTCATTGTTCCGCCCGGCGGCATAAAAACAACGGAATTCAAGTTTGAGGACTTGCTCCTTCTTCGACGCGGAAAGGATTCGAATCGTGTTTGGAGATTTCCCACGGCCGTCTTCAAGGAAGGACAATTGACGGATTCGCACATTTTTGAGAAAAAAGCAAACGCAACAATTATCCACCCATTCAGATTTCGATCAAACTGAATGAATACTAGAAGAAAGGAGAACGTACACAATGAGATGGTTCAATAATCTGAAATTGTGGGCAAAATTGCTTTTGGGATTTGGAGTAACCGCGGGGGTAGCGGTCATTATTGGGATTTCCGGTCTCAACGGAATCAACGCGGTCAACGAATCATCCAACAACCTCTATTCGAACGAGCTCGTGCCCACGGGGGAAATCGGCATTATGGCGAAAGACTTCCAACGCGTACGTGCGAACCTTGCGTTTCTATTCATCGCGATCGACCAGAAAGACTTCGACCACGATCGTGATGTGGTTGTGAGCTTAAATCACGAGATGGACTCGTTGGGACAATCGTTCAGCAAGACCATTTCAAGCGCAGCAATGCGGGAGGTCTACGACAAGTATACCGCCGCAAGGGACGTTTTTCTTCCACTCCAAAACCAAGTGGTATCACTCGCCGTTGCCCACAGGAAAGAAGAGGCTCGGACTCTTATGCTTGTTGGCGATGCAAGGAATTCAGCGCACGAAATTGAAGCGGATATTGATAAACTAATTGAACTCAAGCGAGGCTCTTCATTGGCAAGCGTGCAGTCCAGCAATGCCATCAGCAGTTCATCGACCACCACCGTTCTCGTTGTTCTGGTGATGGGGATTTTGATTGCCGTCGGTATCGGCTACACAATTGCGCGAGTGACCAATCGCGCATTGACAGAACTGGTTGGCAATGCTGAGACCATCGCGAATGGCGACTTGACTGTCACGGTGACCCAGCGGTCCGAAGACGAAGTCGGCCACGTGGCGGCTGCATTCCAGTTGATGGTGCAGAATCTCCAGGAAATGATCAAACAAATGACGGAAGTATCTGCTGCAGTCGCCAGCGCGAGCAGCGAAATCAGCAGCAGCACAGAGGAGATGGCGGCCGGTGCGCAGGAGCAGACAAGCCAGGCGGGCGAAGTTGCGAGTGCCGTTGAAGAGATGACAAAAACGATCATCGAAAATTCCAAGAATGCCAGCAGCACGGCAGAGACTGCAAAGCGCGCAAAAGGGGCCGCGGAAGAGGGTGGCAAAATCGTTGATGAAACAGTGGTCGGCATGAGACGAATTGCAGACGTTGTCAACAAGTCCGCAGCAACGGTAAAAGCTCTCGGCAAATCGAGCGATCAAATCGGGGAAATCATTGGTGTCATCGATGATATTGCTGACCAAACCAATCTTCTTGCCCTCAATGCCGCTATCGAAGCAGCGCGCGCCGGCGAGCAAGGTCGTGGGTTTGCAGTTGTCGCGGACGAAGTGCGCAAACTTGCAGAACGCACGACACAGGCAACGAAGGAGATTGCGGGCATGATCAAGACCATCCAGACGGACACGACCGGAGCGGTCAATTCCATGGAAGAGGGAACGAAGGAAGTCGACAATGGAATTAGGCTGGCCGATCGGGCAGGTTCATCCCTGAAAGAAATTGTGGGGATGATCCAAAACCTGACGGACATGGTGTCGCAAATTGCTGCAGCGAGTGAAGAGCAATCGAGCGCAAGCGAACAGATCTCGAAGAATGTGGAAGCCATCAGCACGGTTACCGGGCAGAGCGCATCCGGCACGCAACAGATTGCGAAGGCTGCGGAGGATTTGAACCGACTTACAGAAAATTTGCAGCAGCTGGTAAACAAATTCAAATTGCTGAACGACGATCGGGCCGAACGCCCAGCAGGTAGCCCGCATGTGCAGCGATCACAGTTTGTGGCCAAAAGCGGCGAGAAAGCAAGGCTTGCCGTGCGCAAGAACGGTTCACTCGTCCGTGAAGAATGATAAGGAGAAAGAATTATGGCAGAAACGAAGGCATCAAACACCAAGAGTCAAGCAATGGCAGCGAGCGAGGAACTGCTGCAGCTCGTGAGCTTCAAGATCGGAGATGAAGAATTCGGAGTCGATATCCTGAAGGTCCAGGAAATCAACAGGATGTTACAGGTTACCCACGTTCCGAACGCACCTGCCTATGTAGAAGGAGTCATCAACCTCAGAGGGAAAGTCATACCCGTGGTCGATCTTCGTCAACGCCTTGGACTTGAACGGAAAGAAAAGGACAAGCACACCAGAATCATCGTCATGGAGCTGAGCGGCAAAGTGGTGGGATTCGTGGTCGATGCCGTGAGCGAGGTGCTCAGGATTCCAAGAAGCGTAACGGAACCCCCGCCGCAGGTTGCCGGCGGCATGAATGCAGACTACATCACCGCCGTTGGAAAGCTCGAGGACCGGTTGCTTACACTGTTGGATCTCGAAAAAGTGCTGATGAACTGACGTGCGGTGAGATGGAAGACCAGCACAAAGAAGATTTCACGCCGCAACCGCGAAAGGAGTCAAAGGAATTGAAAAAGCTATTGCATCGCAAAATGAGGGCGCATGTATGCGACAGCATTCGATGGACACGATTGGCGAACTTCAGCCTGGCTGCCACTCTCACCTTCGTCGCACTCGCTGTTTCCCAAACACCCGCACCGTACACGCAACAGGTGGCAGTTATGAAACTCATCAGGCCGGGACTTACAACGATCGGTGTCATGACCTCTAGCCTGAGCGAAAAGTCAATTGAAAACATCGTACGGGCGGCCGAAGCGCAGGGTCTGAAAATCATCATCGCGAAACCACAGCAGCCGTCGGAGATTGCTGAACTCTATGATAAGCTTGTTGGCGGCAAGAAGATCGAGCTACTCTGGATCCCGGACCCTTCGGACAAAATGTTGCTCGGAATGGGCTTCAATTTCTTGCGCGAAAAAGCCTTGGGAGACAAGATAGGCATTCTGGTGCCCACGGAAGATCTTGTTTCGTCTGGGGCGTTGTGCAGCATCATGAAGGACAATGGAAAACTTATGGCGTACGTGAACGAGCGCATTGCACCGCTGGTGGGTGCATCGGTTCCTTCGGGGCCTCCGTCTTCAGTCACGTATATCACGAAATGAATGCCGGGCTTGCGTAACCATGAAGGAGGATAACCGACAATGCAAGTAATTGCGAATCGTCTGAAGAATCTGGGGATACGACATCAAATCATTGGGGCAATCTCGATCCTCCTCCTCCTTGTTGCCGCGTTCATTTTTGTCTTTTTCCCGCTGAAAGAAGCAAAGCAGATGAACAAGTACCTATGCGACAAAGCGACGGGATTCAGCGAAATGGCGGCAAAGAATTCTCCCATGGGCTATGTGTTTAATGACAAAGGCATGCTCAACAACGTGTTGACCTCACTCGACGGGGCCAACGGGGTCGCATTTGTACTCGCTGTGAATGCAAACGGCCAGCCTCTCGCGAGCCTGCATCAAGACAGAGTCTCATCCTATACGAGTGCGATCCAAGAGGGGCTTCACGTGGGTGCAACAACCATTATCGACGGAGGGAACGTTGTCATTTCCGCCTCTCCCGTATTCTCCGGAAAGATTCGGGTGGGAGCGATTTTGGTTGCCGTGGACAAACAAGGACTCCGGTCGGACATCGCAGAAAGCCGATGGATAGCGCTTGCCATTGGGGTGATCATTATTGTCGTCGGCACATTCTTCGGGCTTGGAGTCGCAAAGCTCGCGATGCGTCCCATTGGGGCCATGTCGATGGTTATGAAGTCTGCAGATCTTCAGGTTCAGTTCAATTCGAGCAGGTTGGATGAAATCGGAGATTTACAGCGGGCATTCGACAAATTCGTCGCGTCGATCAGGGAAACATTGCTGGAAGTCTCGTCAGCAGCAACGGCTGTGGCCAGCGCGAGCAGTCAAATTTCAAGCAGCACCGAGGAAATGGCGGCGGGTGCCCGGGAACAAACGTCGCAGGCGGCAGAAGTTGCGGGCGCTGTGGAAGAGATGACAAGGACTATCATGGACAATTCGAAACATGCGACAGCGGCGGCCGAGGCGGCCCGCAAGGCACGGCTCGCGGCGGAAGATGGGGTAAGAATATCCGAAGGAGCCCTTGAGTCCATACAACGCAACGTGGAGATTGCGGGCGAAGTTGGAACCATTGTGAACGAATTAGGCAACTCAAGTGAAAAGATCGGAACCATCATTACCGTCATTGACGACATCGCAGATCAAACCAATCTCCTTGCACTGAACGCCGCGATCGAAGCTGCCCGCGCAGGAGAACAGGGGCGCGGGTTTGCCGTTGTGGCAGATGAAGTCCGAAAGCTCGCAGAACGAACGACGAAGGCAACAAAGGAAATTGCCGATTTGATCAAAAGTATTCAGGGGCTTACGGGGCAGGGTGTGTCTTCCATGCAAAAAGCGAATGTGATCGTCAACGATAATCGTGACAAGACGAACAAGACGGCCGAGTCGCTCCAGGGCATTGCCGCCACGAGCACCCAGGTTACGGACATTGTGATGCAGATTGAGGCCGCAAGCGTTGAACAGTCCAGCGCGAGCGAACAGATCAGCAAGAATGTGGAAGCAATCAGCACGGTGACAGGCCAAACCGCCCAGGGAATACAGCAAATTGCAAGGGCATCGGAAGACCTCAACAGGCTGACCGAGAGCCTGCAACGGTTGCTCGGAGGATTCAAGCTCGCAAATGGCAAGCAGTCTTCAGGAACCGTTCCTGCGCGATCCACGAAATCCGGCTTTGTCGTGCGGGAGAACGGCACTCTTTCATCGGGCGACGCTCAAGAACACAAACTTGATGTTGAAGGAGCCAAACGCGCGCACCTGGTTTGGAGGACGAGAATCCAAAAGCTCGTGACGGGAAAGGATCACATCGAGAATTCCGAGCTTCTCTCCCATAAAGAATGCCAATTGGGCAAATGGTACTATGGAGTCGGTCTGGCGGAGTTCCGGGACGACCCTGTATTCGCGAAGCTCGGCCAACAGCACGAACATATGCACAATCTCTTGAAAAAGGCTGTAGGTGCGTGGAATGGAGGGCGGACCAACGAGGCCAAATCGGACGCAGAAGAAATATACAAAGCGTCTGATGAAGTCATTGGTTTGCTCGACCAATTGTCGCACGTTCCCGCCTGACAAATCGATGCAGTTCCTGAAGGGACATTTATAGAGACGAACGATGAACAACGGCGAGCACATCAGCAACACTCGAATCGTCCGGATTGAATTGAACGGACAGGTAGCGTGGTTTGTGGTGGATGATGCGAACAAGGCGATTAGATTCCCTTGCCGGGTAACCAATTCTGCGAAGAAGGTGAGGACTCGCACGAAGGTCCGCTACAAAGCGAAACTGGAGAAAGAACAATCCTCGAATTAGCACGACTCTCGAAACCCCAAATAGGAAGGAATAGAACATGAGAAACTGTTTCTCCCATCTGAGCTTGCGCACCAAAGTCAGCAAAATGGGCCGAACCCCAAACTGGCTTGCACGGAATCATAGACTCGCGGAATAGATATGAAAACCTTAAACTTGCAGTTCAAACTGTTCGTACCCATTGCAATCGTAATCACTGCTCTTGTCGTTGGCTTGGGGAGCTTTGTAGTTTCCTGGCAGACGCGCGGCCTTGAAGACACATACCAGGCTCACCTGGAATCGCTGGCGAAGACATCGAGATTCATGATACACTCTGAAGCGGAAGATTACGCTTCACATATAGGTCTGAAGTATCATCGGGTTCCCGATGATGGTTCCACGGCCGGGGAATCGGAGTCGGACAAGATCGAACAGGAAGCGCTCAGGAGCTTCAAGTCCGATCCACAGCTTCAGGTCTTTGAAAAACGGACTATGGAGAACGGCACCCCCTATCTCTATGTTTTCGCTCCCGGGAGGATTCAGGAAGAATGCGCAGCGTGTCATGCGGCGAACGGAATGGATGTGTTCAAGGACAGAAGACCCGGAGACCTTGTAGCGGCATTTGGAATTTCGGGGTCGCTCGGGCAGATCGCTCATCAGGAATCGACAGTCAAGTGGTATACCGTCGGGGCGGGCCTTGCAATGCTCTTCGTTATTTTCATGCTTGTAAGATTGGTCGCGGGGAGACTTATCCTTGCGCCGCTGAATGAATTCGTCCTGCAGTCGGAAATGGTGGCCGACGGGAATTTGACAGCTGTCGAGACTCCGCATATTGCCGCGAGGATGGATTCGGGGGACGAGATCGGGAAAATGGCGCGTGCGTTCAAGCGCATGATGGATGGGTTGAGGTCGCTGGTGACGAGTGTTGACCAAGCTTCCTCGGAAGTGGCAAGTGCCGGCAGCGAGATTACCGCAAGCACGGAAGAGATGGCAGCGGCAGCCCAGGAACAAACATCGCAGGCGGGTGAAGTCGCCAGCGCAGTCGAAGAAATGTCCAAGACCATCGTGGAGAACTCCAAGAGCGCGAGTCACGCATCCGAGACCGCAAGGGAGGCAAAAAAGGCTGCAGAACAAGGGGGCGAAGTGGTTCGACAAACAGTCGTGGGAATGCAACGGATTGCGGAAGTCGTGAGACAATCAGCGCGAACCGTCCAGGAACTCGGGAAATCCAGCGACCAGATTGGGGAAATCACAGGGGTAATCGACGATATTGCCGACCAGACGAATCTGCTTGCGCTCAATGCAGCCATTGAAGCCGCCCGCGCGGGTGAACAGGGAAGAGGCTTTGCGGTGGTGGCGGACGAAGTGAGGAAGTTGGCCGAACGGACGACGAAAGCGACCAAGGAAATCTCGACGATGATCTCGAAAATCCAGATCGACACTAAAGGAGCCGTCGCTTCGATGGAAGAAGGAACGAAAGAGGTTGATGCGGGAATCAAGCTTGCGGATAAGGCCGGCGTATCACTGAATGAAATAGTCGAGGTTTCGCAAAAAGTGACCGACATGGTCGCGCAGATCGCGGCAGCGAGTGAAGAACAGTCAAGCGCAAGCGAGCAGATCAGCAAGAACGTGGACGCAATTAATACGGTTACCGGCGAAACTGCTCAGGGTACCCAACAAATTGCAAAGGCGGCAGACGATCTCAGTCAATTGACGGAGAACCTGCAAAGACTCTTGAGCAGATTCAAGCTGTCTTCTCAGGAGGAGGGCCATCGGTCACAGCCTTCGAAAGAGCGCAAGACGAATCGGCAAAGCTTTGACTCGCCGGAGACGACGCGAAGCCAGAACGTTCGTGTAGAAGAGGCCGTTTAAGAGCAAACGTGTGCACCGAAGCAGCAATGCAACTCTGAAACGGCAGAGTTTGAAATAGCACAAACAGAATCAGACATCCACAGGAAGTTAATTGTATGCCACTCATGAGCTGGAAAGATGAATACAGTGTCAAAGTGTCGATCATCGACCAACAACACAAAAAGCTGATCGACCTGTTAAACGCCCTCTACGACGGTCTCCGCGCGCAAAAAGCAAAGGACATTGTTGGAAGGATACTCGGCGACCTTGTATCGTACACCGAGGTCCATTTTGCGACGGAAGAGCGATTGATGAAGACCCACGGATACACAGGTTATTTGCAGCATAAGGTCGAGCACGATTCCCTGACGAAAAAGGTGGTCGACTTCCAAAAGGAATTCAACGAAGGAAAAACGTCTATCCCGGTGGAGCTGATGCAGTTCTTGAGAGACTGGCTCTCCAACCATATTCTTGGCTCCGACAAACGCTACAGCTCTTTCTTCCAGAGCAAAGGTGTTCACTAACCGATTCGCCATCGTGTAATGGGCCGCACCGGTTCGTATACCGCGTGTGAAAACATCCAGGCGGGAACCGGCCTTACATTGCTCAACGAATTTGATGCTGTAGTGTTTCGTTCCCATGTGCCGAGGATCGGGCGAATTTGTGTTCCAATTACAGCCAGGTGAGGGCCGGGGGTCCGCCAAAGAGATCGGCGGGGATGGTGAGTCGTTTCTTCAGGAGACCGAGGGAATTGCCCTAGGAAAATCGCTGACATCTTTTTTTCTATTCGGTCCTGACAACAGCCACGGCGGATCCTGTAAAGACGTCCGCAATAATCAACGTGAGATCGTCATCCAGAGACCTCCCTCCCGATTTGCCGGACCATTTGATAACGCTGTCGACGATTTGATCGGCAGAGAATTGCGGTGAACTTCCTGCATGTGCTTTGATGAGTGCTTCCAGGCGTTGATCACCATAAAATTCGCCCGCCCTGCTTCTCGCTTCAACGAGGCCATCAGTGTACAGAACCAGCCGATCTCCTTTGGCAATGTGCATCTCTTCGTTTTCGTAC
>Ga0335081_10001212_pt1 | contig 41107 bp, 23 predicted proteins | sample Lox_Sample_35_FD_206713 | JGI IMG/M metagenome (GOLD analysis project Ga0335081, IMG submission 206713) | Soil microbial communities from Loxahatchee National Wildlife Refuge, Florida, United States - Lox_Sample_3.5 | ecosystem: Environmental > Terrestrial > Soil > Wetlands | place: USA... | reverse complement strand
AGCTCTGCGTCAAATCCGGCTCCCATCAGTGACGACCCCACTCTAACCAGCACACCTCCACCTGGCTATTCCAATTTCGATCCCGAGGCCACACTGGTTGACTTGGACGCGACCACTGGTGACTGGGTTCCACCGCAGAAGTCAAACTCGCAGCGCAATTCGGTGCGGTCTGTTGTCAGCGTTCCAATTTTCGACATCGGAGACGTCCTGGGTGGCCGATACGAAATTTTAAAGCTGCTGGGCGAAGGCGGAATGGGAGCGGTTTATAAGGCGATCGATCGCGAACTCGATCGTCCAGTTGCGCTGAAGGTGATCCGGCCCGAGTTAGCTTCGAACTCATCGATGCTGGCGCGATTCAAGCAGGAGTTACTGCTGTCGCGGCAGGTTACGCACAAGAATGTCATCCGCATCTACGACCTCGGCGACGCCGATGGAGTGAAGTTCATCACGATGGAGTTTGTGGAAGGCCGTGATTTGCGGGCCTTGATTCATGAGAAAAAGAAATTTTCTCCAGAAGAAGCCGTGGAAGTCATGCAGCAGGTGTGCCAAGCACTGCAGGCAGCACACAGCGTCGGGGTGATCCATCGTGATTTGAAGCCGCAGAACGTCATGCGTGAAGACAGCGGCCGCATCCTGGTGATGGATTTTGGTCTCGCCCGCACCATGGAAGGTGACGGCATGACCCAGACCGGGGCGCTCGTCGGCACGATGGAATACATGTCGCCGGAACAGGCTCTGGGCAAGGAACTGGATCAACGATCGGATGTTTTCACGGCGGGCCTGATCCTCTATGAGCTATTGACCGGCAACATGCCTTTTAAGGCCGAGACGGCTCTGGCCAGTCTCATTCGGCGGACGCAGGAGCGGGCAATTCCTGTGTCAGACCTGGATCGGAATATTCCTGGAGCTTTGAGCGGCGTTGTCAGTAAATGCCTCGAGCGCGATCCTAACCTACGCTATCAAACGGCCGAAGAGGTATTGCGGGCTCTCGATTCATGGCAGGGAAAGCGCGCTGCGGCAACGTTGGGATTTCATGCAAATGTAAAGCCGTGGGGACAGACCGTTCCGTGGCCAATCGTTACTGGCGTCCTTACTTTTCTACTGCTCCTGGTTGTGGGATTTATCTACCGCGGGAAGATGTTTCCGCCAAAGACCGAACCTGGTATCTCGCTGGCTGTCATGCCATTTCAAAATGCGTCCGGCGACGATACATGGGACTGGTTAGGGCCAAGCCTTTCTGACATGTTGAGCACAGATGTCGGCCAGTCGTCGCATCTGCGAACCGTTCCACCGGATCGGATGCAGCAGGTGTTGCACGATCTGAGGATCGCGCCGAATTCTCCGATGGACTCGACATCGCTGGGACGCATCGCCGATTTCACGAACGCCGATACGTTAGTCTGGGGACAGTACACGAAACTCGGTGATCAGATCCGAATCGACGCCACGGTCCAGGATCGAAAGCATAACCGAACGACCAAGGTGAAGTCGGAGGCCAGCAGTCAGAAGGATTTGCCGCAGGCCGTAGATCGGCTCGCTGCAATGATCCGTCAGAATCTGTCGCTCTCCTCTGACCTGGTCAAGGAACTGCAAGCGCAGTCGTTCAAACCGAGTTCAAGTTCGGTGGAGGCCCTCAAGGATTACAACGAGGGACTTCAGTTCCTGCGCCAAGGGAACAACCTTGAAGCCCAGAAACGATTGCTGGCTGCGACCACAGAAGACCCACAGTTTGCGGATGCATTCTCGAGATTAGGCGAGGCTTACTCGGCCTTGGGGTATGACAGCGATGCGGAGCAGGCATCCCGCCGTGCTGTGGAACTGAGTCAGAATCTGCCGCTGGCGCAACGTTATTTCATGGAGGCGAGTTTCGCGAAAGTCACAAAGAATAATCAGAAGGCGATCGCCGCCTACCAAAATCTGGCAAAAAGTTTTCCTGACAATCTTGACGTTTTGTATGCCCTAGGCAATCTTTACGAGGATGCCGGTGACTTGGGTAGTGCACGGGCGTATTACCAGAAAATTCTCGCAGCTGACGGAAAAAATCTCGATACGCTTCTAGCGATGGGCAGGGTTGAGATCAAGGCGGGAAATCCGCAACTAGGCTTAGATCCGCTGGACCGTGCGCGGCGTTTGGCCGTCGATCTCAATAATGAAGAGCAGCAGGCATTGATCCTGCAGGCGACGGGCATTGCTTACAAGTTGATGAACCGGCCCACCGAGGCTCTCCGCAATTATGAGGACTCCAAGGCGATCAACGAGAAATTGGGCCAGAAGCGAGGAGTTGCGGCCAGCCTGGTGGAAATTGCTCAGGTGCAACTCTCGTTGGGAAAGCTTGATGAAGCAATTTCCGCGTACAACGAAGCGCTGAAACTGCGGCGCGAGATCGGGGCCAAGAAAGAGACCGGCGATACACTAATTGATCTTGGCGACATCTACATGGAGCGCGGCCAACCGGATCAAGCGCTACTAGTACTGAAGGAATCGCTCCAGATTCAGCGGGATTCCGGGGACGAAACATATCAGGCGCTTTGCCTCAACAACATCGGCAATGCCTACTCACTAAAGGGTGAAAACGAAGATGCGCTAACGTACTTGCAGCAAGCTTTGCAATTGCGCGAAAAGCTGAACAATCCGGGCGACATTGCGCAGACGCTTCAGAGTCTCGGTACGGCCTATGTAGCTCTGGGGCAGTATGACGCTGCGATGCAGTCCTTCATGCGCGGACTGGACCTTTATCGCAAGTCTGGGGACACGCTTAGCGCTGCGAAGATGTCACACAGCATGGCATTGGTATTCGAGTACCAGGGACGTATCGGGCCGGCGGTTTCGATTCTGCAGGATGCGGTGAAAGCATTCCGCGATGCGGGTGACCGCAGCAGCAACATGGCCGAAGCGCTAGCTGATCTTGGGGGAGCATTGGCGGAGGCTGGGCGCGGCTCTGAGTCCGGCACGCTGACCGATGAAGCTCTCAGTTTGGCTCGCGGCTTGAAGAACGATTCGTTAACGGCATCCGTCTTGCAGAGTCAAGGGGACGCCTTTTTCTATCAGGGTGATCTCAAGTCTGCGAAGAATTCATATGAGCAGGCCTCTCGATTCGCAACGCATAGTGGTGACAAAGAAGGAGTGATGAATGCCAAGCTTAGCTTGAGCAGAGTTGCGGTTTTCGATGGACGTGCGAGGACGGCAGTCAGTGACCTTCGCGCACTGGCGCAGCAGGCCGACAAAGAAGGCAGGCGCTATATCTCCGTGGCGGCGTCGGCCCTCCTGGCTCAGGCCACGATTGAGAGCAAGGATTATTCGGGTGCCAAGCAGGAGCTTCAACGAGTAATGGGCCGCAGCGAGAAACTCGGGCTACGGCTTGAGGGTATGCGAATTCATTATTTACTTGGGACTGCGCTGCAGGGCTCCGGGAATAATACAGACGCTGCCACGCAGTTTACTGAATCCGCGCGACTGCTCGGTGAACTGAGCAAAGAGCAGGGTTCGGAACACCTCGCTGAGCGATATGACTTGAAGCACATCTTTACGCAATCAAGACAGTCCGTACAGTAGAAATAGCGCGAGTTTAGGATTGCAGCTTCAACGAAGAGGCAGCAAAACCCAAACGCACGGTTGATACTCCAACAGTTCTCAACGTCCGACTCTAATTCCCGCCCTTTACGGTCAGTGTTACGGACTTGCTGTGTACAATGGCCCCGTTGCCGTATGACCCCGTGAATGTCAACGTGAACGTACCGTGATTCACATTCTTACTAGCATTCAACGTAACAATGGAGCAAATTGGTTTGCCCTGAAGATTGTCTACCGATGGGCTAATACTGCATGAAGAGTTGGCAGGTGCTCCCGAACAACTCAGGGCGACTGAGCCCTTCAGGCCTCCAATCGGTGTAACGGTAATGCTATACAGAGCCTGATGTCCGGAGGAAATCGTCTCCGAACTCGGCGTCGCGCTGATAGAGAAATCCCCAACAGTGACTTGCACCGAACTGCTACTTGAACTGCCCATGTAGTTCGCATCTCCACTATAGGTAGCCGTGAGGGTGCGAGTTCCAGTTGTCGAGAAAGTGATTGCGCAGCCGCCCGCAGACACCTGAGCAGCACACATCTCGCCACCGCTGGCTTTCACAGTGACGGTGCCAGTTGGTAAAGCAGCACCTGACACGCCAACAACGGTGACGCTGATCATCACCGGGCTACCTGGAACAGCCGGGTTCGGTGAGACAGAGGTAATCGTCGTCAAACTAGCGGCCCGAATAACGGTGATCGGTACACTCGTCGAGGCGCCCGTGTAGTCGGTAGTGTCCGACGGTGTGAAGTTCGCCGTCAGTGTCTGCATCCCCACAGGAAGGATGGTTCCCGCGGCGGGAGTGTAAACGAACGTTCCGGGTACGTTCGCTGAGGCATTCAATTGTGCAGAAGTGAGTGGCGTGCCGTAAGTGATGGGGGAAGGCACGGTCCAACTAAGAGTGGGGGATGCTTGACTCACGATCAATAGAACAGATGCGACTGCATTGTTGTAATCCGTCGTATCGCTTGGTGTAAATGTGACTGAAAGTGTTTGAGTTCCTGCACTGAGTACGGTTCCCGCTGCCGGCGAATAATTGAAAGTGCCGGAAGTGTTGGCCGTGGCGTTCAGCTGAGCGAAACTAAGAGCAGTGCCATAAGCGATGGGCGCCGGATTCGCCCAGGTGATCACAGGATTAGCTTTTCCGACTGTATACGTCACTGAACTGGGCAGGCTCGGGTTCCCGACGAGATCCTGCGAATTCACGGTGAAAGTGTGGAGCCCGACGGAACTGTCGACCGGACTTGTAAGTATTCCTGTATTGGAAGTGGGAGGAATTTGCGTTGAGCCTGTCGGCCCACAGAGCACTACTCCCGAGCCGCCATCAGCACAGCTGTAACTGGCGCTCACCGATTGGCCAAACACAGGCGAAGCTGGGGAAATCGTCGGAGGCGTGATGCTGGGTGCCAATTTGTCGACTTCGAATGGCCCGAATGGCCCTGCGGGAGCAGAAGTATTTCCCGCAATGTCTTGGACGGTTACTGCCGAAATCGTCGCACTATTCGTCTCGGTATTCGGAGGAACATTCGTTTGAACGTTGAATGACGAAGGTCCAGCCAGTCCCGAGCCATTGGCGTTGTCGCTCGCAGTGCAGGGGACGATTACGTCCGTGGCCTGCCACGTTGCGGTAGGCGGAGTGCAACTCACGGTAGGCGGAGTGAGATCAGTCTTTATGATGAAGACGGGAGTGGCAGTGCTCACATTGTTGCCATCATTCGTTACCTGCGTCTCGATGACATTCGAACTGTCCGTCGCGGCATAGGTGATGGTAGTTGTGCCTTCCGTGGTGCCTGGGATCAGAATCGATCCAGTCGAGCCACTAATGTTTCCCGAGGAAGGACTCGGAGCATTCGGACCCGTCGCCTGCCAATTGATTGCACTTATGGTGGGGAGAGTCGAAGGCGGATTCGTGTTGTTGCTGGGCACTGTCTCGACGCTGTTGAAGTTGACGTTCACAGGTCCGTTGATCCAACCGCCGTTCAGCGGCGGAGTTGTTGTGATGCTGGTGCTGGGCTGAACCCCGCCGAAGATCGGGATGAGGACTGAATTGAAGTTGTTCGTGTGGCCATTGCTGGTCACGATGTCTCCATTGATGCTGGTAAAGACACTTACCAATCCCTTGCAACTGTTGTCCGCGGCAGCCCCGCAGCCGATCGCATTGTCTTTGCCCATGATGTATCCCGGAGCAGTGATCGGTTTTTGGGATGGGTCAATGTTGTATGTATTCGACACATTGATCAGCGGATTTCCGCCAGTCGTCAGGCAGTTTGATCCTTGCGGGTTTGAGTTGCTAGAAGTTGTGCAGAGATCCGTCGTTGTGACGCAAGCGTATGTGCCATTACCGGTGTCCTGATGTTGGCAGGTGCTTCCCTGAAATGGAGTGTTGTTCACGAGATCGGAGAACTGCTGATCGGTGATGGTCTGCACCGTACCTTGCATGAACAGCCCCTGGAAGGAGTTCGGGGGCAATCCGCTCTGCGAGTAGTCGGAGACGGCGCTGAGGCTTGAAGTGTAATTGAAGTTTGTCGGACTGGTGGGTTGGACCGGCTGATTGATAGTAATGGGCGAAAGTGGCCATTGGCTGAACGACCAGCTGATGATGTCGTTGTTTTCAACCGAAGAGCCTGTTGCTGCGGTGAATCCGACGTATGCGTTTGTCCCGCTGGTCAGGTTCAGCTGCTGTGTCAGGTCGATGGTCGTCTGCAAGATCAGCGTGCTATCGAAGTACACGCTCAGGTTATTGCAGCCGCTGGTGCACGACGCAGGCGGGAGATAGTTGACGGTGATCGTATGTGCGAGTCCATCGCTCAGAGAAAGGCCCGATGGCAAGCTTTGGAGCCCGAGATTTGCCAGGCTCCCATTCGGGCAGACGTAGTTGTGATCGGCGCTATTGGGAGTGAGAGTGCTGCTGTTGTTAGGCCCGCAGCTCTGTACGGCAATGTGATTGCCATTTGGATCGCTGTAGTTTGAGTTCTGGAAGGTATCGAGTTCGACAGCCAGACTGTTCAGAATTGCGGCACCCGGACCGTGAGCAGTCGAAACATCGTTATTACCATACGAGAGGTTTTGACCGTTTCCGGTGTAGCCGATGGCGCCGGTTCCGGAGGGATCATTCTGAATTACGACAGCAAGGCCGTCCGCCGGAAACGAGCACCCACGGCATGCATTCGATTTAGAAACCTGAAACTGAAAAGCGGTGGTAAATCCAGTGGAAAGTGGCTGCTGAATCTTGAACCATGCTGAGCCATGCTGGTTCAGATTGGCAGTCGTTAGACGCAGAGCTCCGCTGCTGGTTATCTGCGGACGTGAAGGCGAGCCGTTCGTCAAGATTTGGCACGATGGCGGCGGATTGCCACTATTCGCACACACGTTCGTGGTTGTGAATCCGCCAACTGGGAAGCTGAACGACTGTGCTGCTGCTGGTGTTGCTGATGCGGCTGTAAGAACCAGGACCGCCAAAACTGCCGTCAAAAGACACCACGCCCGTCCGCGCATAATTGTTCTCCATAGCAAGCCGCCGCTGAGCGCACGAAATCGTGCCGCACTTCGCTCCGCGAGCGAATGCCCAAAAAGTTGAACTAAATGAAACGTCCCAGAACCAGGACCACAAAAAGGGGGAAGGTTCGCCAAAAAAAATCTTGGCAGCGAGCTATTCTCTAGACATTACTGAGTGGTGTCAAGCTGACATTAAATATAGTGATCCGACCTCGGCAAAAGAAGACAGCAAGTGGCTCGCATGGGAAGGAAGTGCAACATTCTTCACATAACGGAGCTCACTTCTTTCCTATCCCTCAGTCACAGTGGCATTTCATCCGGTTACTGAGGCCAATTTCTGCTCCGATCTTTCGGCCAGGAGCGCGTTCAGCTTCGAAATCACTTCGAACGCATCCGCCACGTAGAGCACATCGGCTTTACCCCGAGCCCATCCGCAGTTGGGGTCGAGATTGATGGCGCGACGCTCATTGATGAACCGCCATCCGACAACGTGTGGTTCCTCGCCGTGACAACATGTGGAAAGCCCTCTGGGATGACGCGGCGTAGATCCGGTTTGTCCGATCTGGTTGAGATGAGTCATGAATCCGAGAACAGACTGATTTTCACCCGTCTGATCTACCAGCGACTTGCTTCCCCCGAGTGAGGCTCCCGAGTTCTTGAGGAATTCCAAAATCGCCGATTCGGCTTCCGCGACATGGGTCTTTCCGTCTGCCTGCTTCTTGCACCATCCGGCACCTGCGACAAACAAGAGCTTTGCGTCGGGACGAATGGTCTGCGCGCTGCTTTGGGGAACTTTGATTCCTGCGAATTCGGTACGCTTTGCCGGCGAAGGAAGCGATACTGCGACCTCTTTCACCGCGGCTAGTGAAGGCGGACCGCTCCATGGTTCATGACATCCGGGATCGATCGCCAAGAACCACGGACCGCCCTGCCTCTGGATGACGCCTTCCAGCCGTTGCCGGTAAAACCAGCGTCGTGCTGTGACCGAACCATCGGCGACTTCGATAGCGGTGACGTGTGTATCGACTTGGCCTTGCATTCTATGCGCAACCCCGGGCATGACGCGCAGAAGCCGCGAAGTAGCAGGCCCAATCACAACATGGACGGATGCTTGCCGGCAGATTGCTTCGACGGCGGCGGCATCGGTGGAATAGCGCGGATGAGCGAAGTCGGCACCTGACACAGTCAAAATCTCGCACGAGGCCGAGGCGATACTGTTCGCTGCTTCCTGGACTCGCTCTCCGAAGATCCCAATGGCGAGACCGGCGCTCATCGCTTTGGAGAGTTCCATCGCGGCGCCCAACGCTTCAAATGCCGGGCGCGGCAATGCGTCTCCCGATTCATCTACGTGCACGATCAGCAGAATTTTCTTTGGCATGAGTTCCTCAATGAAGCGCGCTAGCCTTCCGTGATCCACTCCACAAGTTCTGCGGCGATCTCGTCCACCGGACGATCCTTCACGATGCGCGTCTGTCGCTGTTGCTTAGGGGGTGTGACGCTCAGAAACTTCAGGTCCTGTGCCAGTTGGTTTGGCTTCGCTTTCTGCAGCGCTGGAATGATCGTGCGCATATTGGCCATTCCAATCTGTGGATTATTTCGCGGCTCCGGCAGATTGCCCGTGGCCCAACCGAGCAGCGCAGGAGACCCTTGGCAGATGGATGCAAGATGACGTCCGCCCTCGATGCGCTCGAGAATTTCGAACGATCCGTCGGGTTGAACTGTGATTTGGTCGACGCCTTGGAATTGATCCGTTATTCCAAGCCGCTCGCCTACTAGCTGCATGGTCACGCCTGCACCACGCGACGGCGATTCCCAGCCGCCGAACAGCAGCAGCCGCGAGCTGTCGAGGCCTGAGATAGATTCGATTGCATTGGCTAAGAGCTTTGCAACTTCGTGGGCGTCACTGAAGCCGCTTGCCGGCGCGTCGACTGGTATCAATTCAAAGCTGGCTTTTTGGGCGATGTTCATCATGACTTGTTGCAGTTTGGATTTCGGCGCCGCACAGACGAGCCAGAGTTTGCTGCCAGGATGATGCGAAACCAGATTCGCGGCCTCGTACAGCGCATGGGATGCCCATGGGTCCAGCACTGCGGGCAGCATCATCTCGTTTTTCAGCGCCGGGCCGGTTGGGGTAGTGACTGGTTCCAATGTTTGCAAGGGGTCGGGCACGATGCCGGCGCAAACGACGATGTGAAAAACGTTGCTCATTGTTTCTCATCCTTAAGTCAATTGAGGGTTGAGTGCAATCCTCCAGCGCCGGCCTGAAAATCCACGTTTCGGGCAGGACAGTTCCACAGACACGCGCCGCAGTGGATGCACTTCTCCCGATCAAATGCAGGAACGCCATTTTCGCCGCGGGTAATGGCCTGTCCGGAGCACATCTCAACGCACAAATTCGGCTCACATTCCTGGCATAGTTCTGGCTGCCGAAAGATGACATGATTCGCATAGCCCGCCGCTGCCTGGACGCTTCCCCCCATCAGCAGCGCGTCTTGATGCGAAATCAAGAGGTGCCCATCCAGCGGGATAGCTGGCCATCCGCATCGGTCCATGATGCGATCGTGCAGCGCGACGTGCTGCTCCATACACTGAAGTTGGATTTCCTGCAACTCTGCCGATGGCATTCGCTTGCCGACGAAATCTTCGAGCGAGAATTGCTTTGGCCTTCTTTTAGGCACCGGGAACGAGATCGCCCCTCCGGTGAGACCAGCCAGGGCCATGCCGATGAGCCCACGCATAACAGAATGCTCGAATCCGTTGCGGGCATCGGCTGCGACTCTGGATTCCGCATCAACCCAACTGTGCCTACGCCTTCGAACGTAGGTGCTTTCCAGATTGCCTTTTGTAAACGGCTTTTTCTGCTCCAAGAGTTCGACAACGGCTTCTGCCAACTGAACGCCAGTCGTCCAAGCCTCGTCGACGCCCGATCCGGCGAGAACGTTCGTGCTGCCCGATCCTTCTCCAATCCGCGCGTAGCCGTTTCCGACGAGAAAGGGTTCGCCGTGCCGCCCGGATTCCTGAAGGGATTTCGCGGCCCACGATTTCAGTGTTCCGCCTTGAAGATGTCTCCACAAGTATGGATGGAGCATGTAGTGTTGCAGATAGCGATACGCGGTACGTACCGGGCTGCGAAACCATGAAGGAATGAAGATGCCGACAGATGCCAGCCGATCGGGATGTACGTAAAGAAAGCCGAAGATCTCCGGTTCGGGGAAGCCGATGGTGTGCAGGACCGTTCCCGGCTCTAGTCCGGAGTTTTCCCGCAGTTCGACGACCATCTTCATACCGAGGGCCCATTCCCGGTGTTCGTTGCCCTTGGGCAGGCCGAAGTGCGAATCCAGCTTCTGGCCGACGGTTCCTACCGGGCCGTCTGCGACGACGGTCAGTCCTGCGCTAACATCCATGCCCGCCATGAACCCGTCGCCGGGAGTTCCGTCGAGATTGACACCCTGATCGGTGAGGCGTATTCCGCAGACCGCGTTCTGATCAATTAGAGGCTCGGCAACTGGCATGCCCGGCCACAGCTGAACTGACCCAGAAGCCGTGATTTGCTCTCCGACCCACTGGTTGAATTGACCGAGAGAGAAGATCATCCCGTCATGTTTCTGCATGAATTTCGGAAGGAAGGGAATTTCGACAGCATCGTGCTTCAACCGGGAGAGTGTGGGGAACGCTCGGATCAGCTGGTCCTGCAGCCGAAACGCTAACGACCGGTGACTCGCCCCAAATGGATCAAGCAGATACAGAAGTTTTTCACTCGTGACGGGAGCCGCCATCGGAATCTGGCTCAGATCTGAATCCGGGAAGCTCGCGCGAATTCCCCGCGCTCGCGTTACGGCCCCCGAAACTCCGAAGCCAAGGCCGTCCGCTCGTTCGTAGCAGATAACCTGCAGCGGTAGTCCCGGCGAAGTTGAGCTCTCAAATCGCGGAGAGCCGTCTTCATTCATCAGCTTGCGAGAGAGCGTGGTCAGGAACCCGCCCATGGCAGGTCCGAATCCGACTCCCGCGATGTCGACAGAGATTTGTTGGCGTTCAACGTCGCTCGCCGGTGATGGAGCAAAAGCGCTCATGCGGGATAATCCAGCGCTTCTGGAATCATGATCTCTGAGATAGTTTCTGCAGCACGGCTTTTGGCAAGGCGCGAACCAGTGAGACATCCGTCGAGCTTCGCGTGAAGCGACAGGAACGGACTCTCTGCAGCACAACTCACGCAAGGACCGGCCTTCTTGGGATGCGATCCGTTCTCGCCGATGACATCCAGTGCGTACGAATTGATTCCCGGCATTACTTGTTCGAGGAAGTCGAGTTCGTCGCCATGCCAACAACCTCTCCTTCCTTCCGTGTCCCACTCTGGATGACGGTTGTAGCCGAAGACCAGTTCCGCGCAGATCCGGGCGACTTCACCGCTTGCGCGCGCGGTTTGCACGTGGCACAGATCTTTCAGGAAGTTCACCAGTCCTGGTAGCCCCTCGGCGAGCGACGGATCTGCTGCGCCTTCGCGTTCCAGCCGGAGTACGTCAACGATCTGGCATCGAGCGGCAACGAGCCAGCAAAGAGCGTCCGCAAGTGGGAAAGTCACACCCTGTCGCGCGCTCTGATACAACTTGGAACCATCCGGATCCCTGCTGGTCTGCAGGTGTTCGAGCGTCCAGAGCCACATCGTCATCGCGGTGGCGATGGTGCACGCCCCGGTACCCGGATGGTCGGAGGCGATCTCGCGCATCTCGCGGACCCAGCTGCGTACCTGCGCCAGGAATATTGGTTGCGCCATCGTGATCGACAGCTGCCGGCGCTGAACCGCTTCCGGGCCTTCGTAGGTGGCCTCGAGTTGGGCGTCCATCCACTTGTTGGCGAGGAATCCGGGACAGTCTTCGGTGATTCCGTAACCTCCCATCAGACTTACGGCTTCGCGCATCATCTGCGTGCCCCAACCGGTGTTCCAGAGCTTGGCGGCGGGGCAGAGAACGTCGGCGAGAGAGTCCAGCATCGCAAACCGGAGTTGCGAGTCCGAATGCAGAGCTTCTTTTCGAGAATCACCGTCCGGAAGTTTGATCAGTTCGATGGCACGATCCGCTGCCTCACGCATGAATCTCATTTTTGCCTTTGCGCCAGAGATCCCACGTTCGGCGTAGACCTGATCCATCTGTTTCTCAAGCGGATCGAGTTCGTCGAAGGAGCGTGCTGCCGCGAATGCCAGAGATGCGCTGGCTTCTCCGGTGGCCCACACGTCCACGAGGCGATGGACAGCGTCTTCCCGCGCTTGCAAGCCCAGTTCATAGCGCACCGATCCCGGTGCAGCACTTTCGCCGCCGCGAAATCTTCCACGCTGATATCGAATGATGGGCTCAACCGCAGAAAGAAGTTTTGCGGATGTCATCACGCCAACCGTCACGCGCGTGCGGCGAAGGACCGCTTCAATAATCTCGCTGTGGTTGTAACGGGGAACGATCACGCCATCTTTTAGGTCGTATCCGCCCACAATGCGGCTTGCGGGTATGCGCAGGTTGAAAACCGGGTCGCCAGTTGATGAGAGTTGGTGAACTAGCTTTTTCGTCGGAGTTCCGCGGTCAAACGTTCCTTGATCACCTTCCTCAAGGATGACCATGCAGCTGCCCATGATCCGCTCATCGTCGGAATCGACCGCAGCTGTGACAAAATTGGCGAAGGCAATGTTGGTGATAAACCGCCCGCGCTTATCTACATGCAAAACCGGCTCTTCGCCCGGCTTCCATTCAACTATCCGGACCTTGCCATTCAGGACTCCGGTATCGACGCCGACGTAGGGGATCGGTTCGGTAAGGCAGAATGCGCCGCGCCACGGCTTGCGGTCCTCTCCGGGCTGCGGCGGGGCTGCTCGCTTCATATAATGCCGCTGCTGCTCTTCAGTGCCGCGCTCGTGGATGGGAGCGAGGGCCAGGCAGCTTGCAAGACTGGCGGTCGCAGCGCCTCCGTCCACCCACGCCAGTTCGAAAGCAACTAGGGCCAACGCCAGGTTCTTGGGGCCGGCAAACATTCCTCCTTGTTCCGGGTCCATGAAGACAGCCGTAATGCCTGCGTTATCAAAGTCATCCAGCAGGGCAGCTTTGCCTTCAGTCCACTCGTGGGAGTTTCTGCCACCAGCGGCCACCAATCTTGCCACCGGGCCTCGCGCCACGGCTCTTGTGGACTGCACCAGCAATTGCAAATCGAAGCGGTCGGAAAATCCCCATTGCACCTGACGGGCGGCATCACTGGGAAGGGTCCGCAGGGCTTCGGGCGAAACTGGGGTTGCAGTAGCCATGAAGTCTCCTTATTTAGGAGAAAAGACTCGGAAGGAATTCTGAGGGCGCAGGCCGCGGAGGGTCTGTGATCCAAATCACCGCTTTTTATGATCCTGCGCTGAATTTCGTATAAGAGCTCGATTTCCTGTAGGTTCGCGCGAATTTTCGGTGTCTTCCTACGGCTCATGATCCCGTCCAATCACACCCTACTGTGATCCTAATCGTCGTTTCGGGTCTTGCCTCGCGGCTAGCCTGTGAAGTTTCCTACGCACAGCGTCATGCGCGAAACCGTAAAGAAGCTATGGCCGGAGATTGACTGGATCGAGAATCCAGCGCTTCGAGAGCAAGTTACCCAGACTTGGATAAAAGCCCTCGAACGCAGCCCTCTTCAACCGGAGGACCTGAACCAGATTCCTTTCACGCTGCTGGTCCCAAATTGCCCGATCACGTTCATGGAGCACAAGCGCTGCGTGGTGCACATTGCCCGCGAGAGTGCGAAGGCGATGCAGAGCTTCATGGGTCGGGCCCTGCCGGTCGACATGGACGCGGTGATTGCCGGGGCAATTCTGGCTGACGTCGGAAAACTGCTGGAGTACGAACTCGGTCCGAACGGCAAAATCCGACAGAGTGAGCGCGGAGAGGCGTTGCGGCATCCGTTTACCGGCGCTGCTCTCGCGCTCGAATGTGGAGTACCGGATTCCGTCTGTCACATCATCGCCGCTCATGCCGCGGAGGGCGATCTCGTAAAGCGCACGACGGAGGCTTTCATCGTGCATCATGCAGACTTCATGGCATTTCTGCCATTCAAGAATCCTAAGAACATCAAGCTGCAGCCGAAATAGGAGAGTTCAGATTGACGATTCCATCTTCACAGCCCCCAAAAGAGACGATTACCGCCGCCATGTCGCGCTGGGCGGCGGCATTGCAATTTAGAGACATCTCGGCCGGTGCCGTGTATCAAGCAAAGCGCCTCCTGCTCGACTCCTTCGGCTGCGCGCTGGGCGGCTATCAGCAGCATGATGTTTCCATCGCTCTGGATATTCTCGGAGAGATCGCAGGCCGCGGACTGGCGACGATCATTGGAAGCCGAGACCGTGTCGATCCCGTATCAGCTTCGCTCGCTAATGCACTAATGATCCGGTGCATGGATTACAACGACATTTACTGGAAGCAGGACCCCTCTCATCCGTCGGACATCTTCTCCGCCGCTATCGCCTGCGGTGAGCGCGCGAAAAGCAACGGCGAAGAACTCATTGTCGGATTAGTGCTGGGACATGAGTTCGAGATGCGCCTCTGCGAAGCAGCTTTCCCAGGCATTCGCGAACGTGGCTGGCATCACGCAACGCTGACTGCATTTGCTTCGCCGATCGTGGCTGGGCGCATGTTGCACCTCACCTGGGAGCAGATTCAACATGCGATTGGAATCTCGGCGAGCCGACACTGCACGCTGGGTGCGGTCACCGCGGGCAAATTGACGATGATGAAGAACACCGTCGATCCCATGGCGACGCAAAGCGGAGTTCTGGCCGCAATGCTGGCTGAAAAAGGTTACACCGGACCAGAGCATGTCATCGACGGAAAGGAAGGTCTGACGCATGTTTTCAAGCCGGAGTGGAAGGTTGATCTTCTGACCAGTGGTTTGGGCGAATCGTGGCGCATCACGCAATGCGGGATGAAGGCGTTTCCCACCGAGGCTCTGACGCACACTCCAATCTCTGCTGTCCTCGACATCGTCAAGAGTCAGGATCTGCAGCCAGAGCAAGTGAGCAAAGTTCAAATCCGTTCGCTGGCTCGCGCGGCCGACATTCTTTCCGACCCCAGCAAATATGATCCGCACACAAAAGAGACTGCGGATCATTCTCTTCCTTACGTGATCGCTGCGGCTCTGGCCGAGCGGCAGGTCACGCCCGTGCAGTTCACGATGGACAAAATTATGGATCCGAAGATCCGCGAGCAACTGAAGAAGGTCGAGGTCGTCGCGGATCCCGAGATCGAAAAAGTGTTTCCAGCTTTACAGAGGGTAATCGTGCGTATCGATACGACAGACGGACGCTCATTCAACAAACAACTGGACTATCCGAAAGGCGATCCGCGGAATCCGCTGACGGATGAGGAACTTGAGGAAAAATTCTCAGCGCTAGCCGAGGGAGTGCTCTCGCAAGGCGCCCAAAACCGCGTGAGGGAGGCGGTCTGGAACCTGGAGCGAGTCGGCTCCATCAGTGAGCTCATGGCACTGATGGAAGCGGATGTACGCAAATCGAAGAAGTCGAAATCCAACAACAAGTCGAACGGGTCGCGGCGGCCAAGCCGAAAGCCGGCGCTGGTGTAGCGACTGTTTGTTGTCGGACTAATTCGAACTGGCAGTTGCGGGAGATCTTATGCCCCAAACGATCGTTGAAAAACTCGCACAACGTCATCAAACGCAAGGACCATCGCGGCCGCTGCAGGCGGGTGATTTTCTCTCTATCCGGCCATCGCACGTGTTGACGCACGACAATACTTCGGCGGTAATGAGCAAGTTCAAGGCTATCGGGGCAAAGAAGATTTTCGATTCCCGACAACTTGTGTTTGCGCTGGATCATGACATCCAGAATCACGATGATGGAAACCTCAAGAAGTATCGCTCGATCGAGGCATTCGCCTGCGAGCACAGAGTTGATTTTTATCCGGCCGGATCGGGTATCGGTCACCAGATCATGGTTGAGCGAGGCTATGTTCTTCCGGGATCGTTCGTCGTTGCTTCCGATTCTCATTCGAACATGTACGGCGCTATGGGTGCGATCGGTACTCCGATTGTCCGGACCGACGCTGCCACCGTTTGGGCGACGGGCGAGTTCTGGTGGCAGGTTCCGCGGACGATCCAGGTCGTGTTGGAAGGCAAGCTCCAGGACGGAGTTACCGGCAAGGATGTGATCATCGCGCTGTGTGGATTGTACAAGCACGACGAAGCACTGAATGCGGCGATCGAATTTTCCGGGCCGGGCGTGGCCAGCCTCTCCATGGATGCGCGCTTCTCGATCGCGAATATGAGCACGGAGTGGGGACCAATCGGAGCGTGGTTCCCGGTCGACGACGTGACGATCCACTATCTGCGTGCGATGCATGGCCATCTGCAAGAGCAAGGAATCGAACGATTCAAGTCCGAAGACATTGACGAGTGGCTGGCGAATCCCCCTCAACCTGATGCTGGCGCCAATTACGCTGCACGAATCAAGCTCGATCTCGGATTGATTACACCCCACGTTTCCGGTCCCGATAACGTGCAGACGACGCAATCTCTCTTCGAAATCGAGCAGAAGAAAGTTGGGATTCAGAAAGCCTATCTCGTTTCCTGTGTGAACTCCCGGCTGGAAGATCTTGAGGCCGCTGTGCGAATCCTGAAGGGCCACAAAGTTCACACTGGGGTGAAGTTCTACGTGGGAGCGGCCAGCGCATGGATCCAGCGCGAGGCGGAACAATGTGGCATCTGGCACGATCTTGTCCATGCCGGTGCGATTCCGCTGCCGCCCAGTTGCGGCCCTTGCATCGGACTCGGCACGGGACTTCTCGAGAAAGGTGAAGTCGGGATTTCCGCCACCAACCGCAACTTCAAAGGCCGAATGGGTTCGCGCGACGCGCAGTGCTACCTGGCGAGTCCCGAAGTTGTGGCAGCCTCGGCCCTCGCTGGATACATTACAGGCCCACGACAGTTCGAACAGCGAGAACTCGTTCGCGACTACCAGGAATTCGCCAGCACTGCCAAAGGCGGAGAGCGCGTCGAGATCCTTCCCGGGTTTCCCGAGAAAGTACAGGGGCGGCTGATTTTCATGCCGACCGACAACGTGAACACCGACGCCATCTATGGCAAGGATTACACCTATCGTGACGACATGACTCCTGAGGCCATGTCGCGGGTGGTAATGGAAAATTATGACCCACAGTTTGCAGCCCGTACTCACGGCGGGGATGTAATCGTCGGTGGGTTCAATTTCGGCACGGGATCAAGCCGCGAACAAGCGGTTACCTGCCTGAAGGCGAAAGGGATTCCGCTGGTGATCGCCTCCAGTTTCTCGCAGACTTACCTGCGCAATGCATACAACAACGGTTTTCTGTGCATCGAGGTTCCAGAACTGGTGAAGCGACTGCGCGAGCAGTTTGCAGCTGAGATCAAGGCGAAAGAGAAGACCATCATCTCTGAAGAGAGAATCGAAATCGACTTCACATCGAGCGTGGCGACTTGGCGCGGAGAGAAGTTCTCCTTCCCGCCGCTCGGTACAGTTCCGCAATCGCTGGTGATTGCCGGCGGGGCAGAGAATCTTGTGGCGAAGAAGCTTGGGCTCGACCGGAAACAACCTGTTCTTGTTTGAGGAGAAAAGACTCATCATGGCAAAGCACACCGTCGTTACGATGCCGGGAGATGGAATCGGCAACCAGGTCTTGCCCCAGGCAATTCGAGTATTAAAGGCCGTCGGTTTCGATGCGGAGTATGTTCACGCCGACATCGGATGGGATTGCTGGTGCCGCGAAGGAAACGCCCTGCCCGCACGCACGGTGGAACTTTTGGAGAAACACAAGCTGGGATTGTTCGGCGCAATTACGTCGAAGCCCAAGAAGCAAGCTGAAGCGGAATTGAAGCCGGAGTTGAAGGGCAAGGGCTACTCGTACTTCAGTCCGATTGTGACGATGCGGCAGCGCTTCAGCCTCGATACATGCATTCGCCCATGCATTTCGTTCCCTGGAAATCCGCTGAATTTCATTCGGAAGAAGGTCGATGGCGGATTTGAAGAGCCGTTCGTCAATGTAGTTGTCTTCCGCCAGAACACCGAAGGACTCTACGCCGGTGTCGAGTGGACCAATCCGCCGGAACAGGTTCGCGCAGCGCTCGCCACGCATTCTAAGTTCAAACCGTTTGCGTTAGTAGCCGGGCTCGATCTGGCGGTTTCTGTTCGCATTATCACCCGAGCGGCTGCACGCAAGATCTGCCGTGCCGCGTTTGAGTGGGCCAAGAAATATGGCTACAAGTCGGTGACGATCTGCGAGAAGCCGAACGTGCTTCGGGAAACCTCCGGGTTAATGGAGGAAGAGGCGAAAGCTGTTTCGAAAGATTATCCTGCGATCGCGTTGTGGTCGACCAATATCGATGCGCAAACCATGTGGCTTACCAAGAATCCCGAGGATTACGGCGTTGTCGTTGCTTCCAATCTATTCGGGGACGTTATCTCCGACGCCTTTGCTGGCTTGATCGGAGGGTTGGGTTTCGCAGCTTCCGGAAATATTGGCGATGAAGTTTCCGTTTTTGAGCCAACGCACGGATCTGCTCCGAAGTATGCGGAACTTGATCCGCCGATTGTGAATCCGATTGCCATGTTCCTGTCAGCAGTCATGATGCTGGAGCATGTCGGCGAAGTTGAGAAAGCACAGCGCATCCGGAAAGCGCTCGCAGCCGTGGTGAAGAATGGCAAAGTTCGCACCTACGACATGATGCGAATTCCTGGAGGTGCGAAGGCAATCAGTCAAGGCGCAGCGAGCACTCTCCAGATGACCGACGCCGTACTGGCCGAACTTTCCCGGACGGCTGGTGTCACTCACAACGCCCAAGAGCTTGTGGGCAGTCATAGGTAGCTTCTATGTCAGTTACCACTGAATCGCGCGTTGCAGAAGCAGGTCACTCAGGATCAGAAATCCGGTCCGACCTCCACGTCAAGATTGAGATTCGCGACGCCGGAGGGATTCAAGTTCAGCTTGAGTCGCGGGTTGAACCATATTATGGCGTCTCAATTCGGCGGCAGGCCGAAGAAGTCCTTGAGGCATTAGGTCTGCGCCACGCGATTCTCGAAATTCGGGACGAAGGCGCCCTGCCATTTGTCATCAGGGCTCGCATTGAGGCGGCCGCCCGCCGCGCTGGCGTTGGGGAAGGCACTCGCGTACTACCCGATCGGGTCGCTCTGCCCGAGCCATCATCCCGCGATCGGCTGCGAAGATCGCGTCTGTACATTCCCGGAAGCGAGCCGAAATACTTCATCAACGCTGCCCTGCACGGGGCGGATGGCGTCATCCTCGATCTGGAGGATTCGGTTCATGCCAGCGAAAAGGATGCCGCGCGTCTGCTCGTGCGAAATGCCCTGCGGGCGGTGGACTTTGCGCGCTGCGAACGGATGGTTCGCATCAACCAGCTTCCGCTTGGACTTTCTGATCTCGACGAGATCGTGCCTGAATCGCCAGATTTGATCCTCATTCCGAAAGTGGAAACTCCCGATCAGGTTGCCGAGGTAGCCCGGCGCTCTCGCGAGATCCAATCGGAGTACGGCATCAATCGTCCGATGTGGTTCATGCCCATTCTCGAGTCTGCCCTCGGAATTGAGAATGCTTTCGCGATTGCGAAAGCCGCCGAGAGCATCGCAGCCTTGACCATTGGGCTGGAGGACTATACGGCTGATCTGGGCGTCGCCAAAACGCAATCCGGAGCGGAAAGTCTCTACGCTCGCCAACGGTTGGTGAACGCTGCCCGTGCGGCGGGCGTTCAAGCGATCGATTCTGTCTACGGTGATGTTGGAAATCTCGAAGGTTTGCGCACTTGGGCATTGAACTCACGGGCCATGGGCTTCGGAGGAATGGGATGCGTTCATCCCATGCAGATTCCGTCCATTCACGAAGCATTTGCTCCCACTTCAACGGAAATCGAAAAGGCGAAGAAGATTGTTGCCGCCTACGAGAATGCGCAGGAAAAGGGACTCGGCGTAGTCAGCCTGGGATCGAAGATGATCGACGCGCCGGTCGTGCAGCGTGCCATCAAGTTGATCGCGCAAGCCCGCACCATGGGTCTCGAGTAGGGAAGGACGATCATGCCTGTACTGGAAAAGATCGGAGTGATTGCAAACGCAGCCGGCCGCATCGTTCCGGAGATGGTCAACGGCCGCCCGCAGACCGCGTACATGGGAGTAAACAAATTCCGGCCAGAAGGGTCGAAGGCGAGTCCTCCGATCCGCAGCGCGGCGGACTATCCTGCAAACGGCGATAAGCGCGTTGCAGATCTCGAAACCGCACTGCGCAAGTGCGGACTGCGTGACGGCATGGTCATCTCCTCGCACCATCACCTGCGTGATGGCGATCGCGTCGCCATGATGGCTCTGGAAGCCACATCGAGAGTCGGCGTGAAAGATCTGATGTGGTTCCCCAGCGCATCATTTCCCGCTCAAAAGGCTGCGATTGAACTGATGCAGGCCGGAGTCATCGACCACATCGAGGGCAGCATGAATGGTCCCCTCGGAGACTACTGCACGCAAGGCAAGATGCGCGGCATGGGCGTGTTGCGGTCTCATGGCGGTCGCTGGCAGGCCATTCAAGATGGTGAAGTCCACGTCGATATCGCAGTGATTGCCGCGCCGACGGCCGACGCTTTCGGCAATTGCGATGGTTCTCACGGCAAATCTGCCTGCGGTTCACTCGGATTTGCTTTGGCCGATTCGATTTATGCGGATCACGTGATCGTCGTAACCGACAATCTGGTCCCGTTTCCCTGCGTACCATGGCAGGTCCAGGGAAACAATGTGGACTATGTTGTCGAAGTCGATTCGATCGGTGATCCATCGAAAATAGTTTCTGGCACGACGCAGATCACGCGGTCGCCAGATCGCTTACGAATCGCCGAATTTGTTGCGGCGTTCCTGCGAGACGCGGGAATCATGAAGAACGGTTTTTCGTTCCAGGCAGGCGCGGGAGGAATCGCTCTCGCGTTTGTGAGCTACCTGAAGCGAATGATGAAAGAATCCGGGGTGAAAGCGCGATTCGTTCGCGGCGGATCCACGAAATACCTAGTCGAACTGTTAGATGAAGGTCTCACCGATTACATCCTTGACGGCCAGACGTTCGATCTCGCCGGCGTGCAGTCGATGGCCAACAATCCGCGTCATGTCGCGACGTCTCCGTTCACCTCGTACAACTTTCATGGCAAGGGGAACTTCGCATCCATTATTGACGCGGTTGTACTGGGCGCGACCGAGATCGACACTAATTTCAACGCCAACGTCGTTACCCATTCCGACGGACGGCTGCTTCACGGTATCGGCGGGTGGCAAAACTGTCTGGGCGCTGGATGCACGATTCTTGCCGTGCCATCTTTCCGTGATCGCATTCCGGTCATCGTGGATGACGTCACGACTCTTTGCGGCACCGGCGAACTGATCGACGTGGTTGTGACTGAACGTGGAATCGCCATCAATCCGCGCCGTCAGGATCTGATCGACGCGGTGAAAGGCTCGAAACTTCCAATTCGCTCGATCGAAGACATCAAAACCGAAGTCGAGCGGATTTGCGGAGGAAAACCGCAGAAGCCGAAACGAAGTGATCGACCGGTTGCCGTTGTGAAATGGGTCGACGGCACAGTGCTGGACACCGTCTGGCAGACGGGCTTGTAGTGGAAATCTAAGACGAACCAGCTCACTCAGGGGCTACAGCCCGCACTCTTCGTGCTCGCAGCGGCTCGGCTGAAAGCCGAGCCCTTTCAAAACAGGCTTATTGCGCGGATCAAAGACTTACACCGTTTGCAGCAGCCGCTCTTCTGATTTCTCAATCAGCTTTGCCACCAGGTTCTCAAACTGCGCGTGCTCCAGGCAGACGGCGTGTTGTCCATATCGCGCGTCTTTGCCGGTAACGTGCCAATAAGGCATCCAGCAAAACTGCTTCTTATCTCCGGCGCGCTCCAGAACAATCAGAAAAGGATAGAAAGTCACCTCTTCCTCCTCTTGGCCGAGCCACGAATCCAACTGGTCGGGCAGGGTGGCCGAAACGACCTTAAAATCGCTATCGCCAGCTCCCAACTGGAAGTCGAGCGTGAGGTGAAGCTCGCGGGGGCCGCCGCAGGCGCAATCTTCGGGCTTAGTCCTCTGGAATTCGTACAGCGCATCGAACAGCTTCTGATGGGTGGGATATCTCTTGTGGCATTCGGTGCAGACGTAATATTGCGCCGCCATGTTCGAGACCTCGCCGAGAGCGCATTGCACGCTTTTGGACTCTCGGCACGATTGTAAGAACCTCGGCACATCTGCCGATGTGACGAGCCTCACAATGCAGGCTGGCACTGATCACGGGACCTTCCGACGCGAAGTGACTTGAATCACCGGAGCTGGTGATGCCCTTCCTTGCCCGGAAAACAGGGCTCAAGCGAGCATCGAGAAGGCATCCCTATGCGTATCTACGGCGGCGACGGGCAACCGTACGGGTCGTGGGAGATCGTTCAGAAAGAACTTCTGTGGGCTGGATTTACACTGTCGTCCGCGGATGCCACTCGCCTTTCCTTCCAGCCGCAAACCACTCCAGCCGATAACCTCCCGCTTCCCGCAGGTTTCCAAGCAAATTCAAGAGGAGCCCATGGGTCGGCATAATTTTCTTTCTATCCGCGATTTTTCACCGGAAGAGATCCGGTATCTACTCGATCTGGCGCGCGAAATGAAGGCACATCCTTCGGCGCATGCCGGCGCGCTCAAAGGCAAAACGCTCGCAATGATCTTCGAAAAGCCATCGCTGCGCACGCGCGTTTCATTCGATGTAGGCATCCAGCAGCTCGGAGGATTCTCTCTTTATCTCTCCCGGGCGGAAATCAACCTGGGCCAGCGCGAATCAGTCTATGACATCACGAAGAATCTCGAACGGATGGTGCAGGCCATCATGGTGCGGACATTCGCCCACGAGATCGTCGAGCAGATGGCCGAGTACGCCAGCGTTCCGATCATTAATGGATTGACGGACTATAGCCACCCCTGTCAGGCCATGGCGGACTACCTCACAATGATGGAACTGAAGGGAGATATTCGAGGGCTCAAGGTGGCGTACATCGGCGACGGTAACAACGTCTGCCATTCCCTTATGTTCACCGGAGCGCAACTCGGTGCGAACGTCTGGGTGGCAACGCCTCCAGGCTTTGCTCCAAAGGACGACGCCGTGCAGTGGGCACGCGAGCGCGGGCAGCAAACCGGAGCGCGCCTAACTTTGACCACCGACGCGGTGGAGGCGGCTACCGGGGCTGACGTTATCTATACGGATGTTTGGGCCAGCATGGGTCAGGAATCTGAGGCTGAATCACGTCGTCGCATCTTCGGACCGTACCAAGTGAACACGCGGCTATTCCGACACGCAAAATTCGACGCGCTCTTCATGCACTGCCTTCCCGCACATCGTGGGGACGAGGTGACGGATGAAGTGATCGACTCGGCGCACTCCATCGTGTATCAGCAGGCCGAGAACCGGCTACATGCGCAAAAGGCGATTCTGCTGGAACTGATGGAGTTCCGCGAGGTGGCCCAACCGGTGCGCCCGGAACAGGTGATGCATAGGTAGGTGACTGGTTTTTCATGAAGTCGATGCTCATCGCCGTGGGAGGCAACTCCTTGATCCGCGCCGGTGAAACCGGAACGGTTGCGGAGCAATGGGCCAATGCCCGGCGCACGGCTGCGGCGATCGTGCAGCTGATTCGCGATGGATACCACATGGTTGTGACGCATGGAAACGGGCCGCAGGTCGGTGCTCAGTTGCTTCGCTCCGAGCGGGCTTCCGATCAGGTTCCGGGCCAGACTCTCGATGTCTGTGGCGCGGCGAGCCAGGGCGAGATCGGCTATCTCCTCGCGCAGTCGCTACGCGATGAACTCACTGCACGAGGTCTGGACATGCAGGTTGTTGGCATGGTCACGCAGACCATTGTTCGAGCCGACGACCCGGCAATGCAGCATCCGACCAAGCCGATCGGCCCGTTCTATTCCCAGGCACAAGCCGAAGAGCGCCAAAGGACTCTAGGCTGGCACATCGTCGAGGATGCGGGCCGAGGATATCGTCGGGTCGTGCCTTCTCCCGAGCCGGTAGGGATCGTAGAACTCGAAGTGATCCGGTCGCTGATGGACCAGGGTGTGCTGGTTGTGGCCTGCGGAGGTGGTGGAATCCCAGTCGTTCAGTCTGGCAGCGAGTTGAAGGGAATTGAAGCCGTCATTGATAAAGACAGAGCATCAGCATTGCTTGCCGCCAAGCTCGGTGTCGACATCTTCGCCATTTCTACCGACATCGATTTCGTTTACCTCGATTACAACCGGCCCACTCAGCGTGCACTGCACTACCTGACTGTTTCTGAACTTGAGGCGCATTACCGCGCCGGACATTTTCCGAAAGGGAATATGGGGCCGAAAGTAGAGTCTGCGCTGAGGTTCCTCAAGGCGGGAGGCAAGCAAGTCGTGATCACATCGTACGTAAACTTGACCGATGCCGTAGCGGGGAAAGCAGGGACGCGCATTGTTCCGGACGCAGTTCCCGACGACGTTTCGAAAGAAAGGGAAGTCATCATAGGAGGGTAGCGGTTCATGAGTTCAAATGCGAATCCGGTGAGGACGATGGCGCCGCGCCACCTTCACGACTATCGATCCGAGGGTTCGAAGCTGGCGCATGTCATCGAATCGCAGCAATTCACCCTGCCGCTACTGATGGATTTGTTTCAGCGCTCGCGCGGCATGGAGCGGATCGTCTCGCGTGGGGGCACACTCGAATATCAGAACAAGATTCTTGCCAACCTCTTCTACCAACCTTCCACTCGGACCCGTTTCTGCTTCGAAGCCGCCATGTATAGGCTGGGCGGCAAGGTTCTTTCGACCGAGCAGGCCTCTGCGTTCTCGTCAGAAATCGCCGGCGAACAGGTCGAGGATTCGATTCGCATCATCGCCAATTATTCCGACGTGATTGTTGTGAGGCATCCGCAGTCTGGGGGGGCGGAGCGTGCCGCGCAAGTTTCCCCCATCCCCGTTGTCAACGCGGGAGATGGCGAAGGCGGCCAGCACCCGACACAGGCCCTGCTCGATCTGTACACAATCTATCGCGAGCGTCCACTGACTGGGCTAAGTGTCGCGATCATCGGGGAATTGGACCGCGGCCGCACTGCGCGATCTCTGGCGTATCTGCTGGCGAAGTTCGATCGCGTCAGGATTTTCTTTGTTGCACCACCCGAACTGCAGATGCGGCCCGACATCCTTGAATACCTAGACGAGCACGGCGTGAAATATGAACTCGAGTCGGACGTACAACGTGTGATCGGGGAAGCGGATGTGATTTATCAGACTCGGATTCGCCCCGAACGCGTGAACGAAGCCCATTCTGCGCGCCGCTACGCGATCGGCAGCGAAATGCTCCGCCACCTGAAGCCGGACGCGCTGATCATGCACCCGTTGCCTCGCACCGTGGAACTGGATAAGGCAGTCGATAACGATCCGCGAGCCCTCTATTTCCGCCAGGCCGCAAATGGACTTTATGTGCGCATGGCTCTGTTGACCATGCTGTTGGACAAGAACTAGCTGATTCATATCTCAGGAGAACTTATGTCTGTAATAGAAATGACGCGAACTCAGGAGTTGATTGAACTCGAAGACAAATTTGGCGCCCACAACTATCATCCGCTGGACGTCGTAATCGATCGTGCCGAAGGCGTGTGGGTTTACGACGTGGAAGGGAATCGTTATCTTGATTGCCTGGCGTCGTATTCAGCAGTGAATCAAGGGCACTGTCACCAGCGAATTCTCAATACGCTAATCGAACAGGCTCACAAAGTCACGCTTACGTCTCGCGCGTTTCGCAACGATCAGTTGCCGCTGCTTTATCGAGACCTGCATGAGTTGACCGGCTTCGATATGACGCTGCCGATGAATTCCGGCGCAGAGGCGGTGGAGACAGCCGTCAAGGCAGCTCGAAAATGGGGATACAAGGTCAAAGGAATTCCTGGCGGCAAAGCAGAAATTATCGTATGCGCCAACAACTTTCACGGGCGCACCGTTACGATTGTCAGCTTCTCGAGCGACGAACAATATCGCGACGGCTTCGGACCGTTTACTCCCGGATTCAAGATCATCCCCTATGGAGACGCGGACGCGCTGCGGATGGCCATCACGCCCAATACGTGTGCATTCCTCGTCGAACCGATTCAAGGAGAAGCGGGCATCATCATCCCGCCGCAAGGCTACCTTCGCGAAGCGGTTGCTGTCTGCCGAGACAATCGAGTGCTAATGATATGCGACGAGATCCAGTCAGGCCTCGGACGCACCGGAGCATTATTCGCATATATGCACGAAGGGATCGCGCCCGATGTTGTGATTATCGGCAAGGCGCTCTCCGGCGGATTCTATCCAGTCTCTGCCGTGCTTGCTTCGAAAGAGATTCTTGGCGTCTTTAATCCGGGAGATCACGGCAGCACATTCGGCGGCAATCCACTGGCATGCGCTGTTGCCCGAACCGCGCTGCGAGTTCTGATCGACGAGCAGATGGTGCAAAGATCGGCTGCGCTCGGCGGCTATTTCCTCGATCAACTACGAGCAATCCAGAATCACCACGTCAAAGAAATTCGAGGCAAAGGACTGTGGATCGGCATCGAGCTTCACACTGCAGCCCGGCCATACTGCGAAGCGCTCAAAAAGCAGGGCGTACTTTGCAAGGAGACGCACGATCGTGTCATCCGTATTGCACCACCACTGACCATCAGCAGGGAAGAGATCGACTGGGCCGTTGACAGGATTCGCAAGGTCATCGAAGTGAATTGAGCGATCTGAGATGAAAAGAAAAGGCCCAGCGAAAGCCGGGCCTTTACAGCCGAAAATCTTTGCACCCGCTATCTTTTCTTCGCCGCTGCTTTCTTCGAAAGCAATCCGAAGATTTGCAGTTGCTGGTAGCTGCCAACGTAAACCTTTCCGTTGGCAATCAGTGGCGCCTGGTTCGGTTTACCGGTGTAATTGGGCCATTGGCCAGCCACTCCGCTGAAAATCTGCGTCATTTGGCCCTGCGTGTTTGGAGCGAAAGCGTACAAAGTCTGGGCGGGCGCCGTTTTAGAGACTGGTCGTGAGAGCGCCCAGATAATGTAATTCGCGTTTTTGTTCGAGGTCACGGCGGTGAAAAAACCACCGTAGGGACCAGTCGTTATGGTGGCTGTCGAAAGTACGGTGAGCGACGGAGTTGGTGACAGAACGAGCCGGAACAATTTCAGGGCGTTGGCCGCGCTGGTCACCACCAATCCGATGTTTTTGTAAGAGAAATAGGATTCTCCGCAAAGGCAAGCTCCCCCGATGTACACCTCGTCCAGTACATTGTTCGACGTGGAGGAATACCCACCGAGGTCGTCTTCGTTCATCAGGAACAGGTTGCCTTCCTTCCCGGCAGCCACTGCCATGTGGGGGACCGAGCCGGGCTGGTCGGGCAAAATCATCACTCCGCCAGCGCCAAAATCCTGATCGTGTTGGTCGAGATTGCTCCAATTTGATGGAGTGAACAGATCCACAACCGTGGTCAGATCTGGAGATACTTTGACCACGCTCTCTTGAATGTTGGTAATGCCGTCATAAGTAGTGCCAGATGGATCCGAATTTCCGGTAGCGAAAAGGATATTTCCGGAATCATCCGCCGCAAGTCCGACGCCTGACATCCAAATCGAAGACAGAAAGAAGCTGTCCGTGTCTGTATCCTGGGTGTCGAACAGTTGATTGGCGGCCAAAGGCGTCAGTGTCCTGACATCCCACCCCAGAAGCCAGCCGCGCGATTGGCTTGGCGCCTCATCGCAAAAGCTGCCGAACCCCGCGTAGATATTTCCATTTGCCTCAAGCAAGGCGGGGCGCTGGCGCTGAACAGTCGCATTGAAAACGAAGCTGGTTCCGTTCGTAAGCGTATGGGATGCGGTCACGGTGACAGGCGTTAACTTGTCGGTCAGATTTCCCAAATCTAGCGCATGAACTTGATACGACGGGCCGTTCGTTCCTTGCAGGTATGCGATTAGGTACAGATTGTTGCGAGAGATGTCGATTACCGGCGTAGACGAAATACCGACGTTCGGGCCATTGTTGTTGCAGCCGAGCGGCAGCGGTACGGGTGCTCCCAGGTGATTGCTTAGCAACACGGCCCCAGAATTCGCATCGATCGCATAAACCGTATTGTTCGCCGTGACGACATACACGACATTGTGCTTTCCTCGAGAGCTCCCGCCGGTGACGTTTATACCTGCTACAAAGAGAGGCTGGGCATCTACTTGATCGTCGAGCGGAACCGTGGTCAGCAGGCCAAAGTGCGAGGCGTTCACGTTCGCCGGCGTCAATATCGTTTCATTCGAATTCCACCCAGTGCGGCGATTATCCATATGAGAAGTTGTGATACCAACCTGAGCAAAAGAGCTGGTACAAAGAAAGAAGACGCTAAGGATGGCGGTAGCAATAGCGCAGAAGCGATGAAGCAGTGGCATATTTCCTCCGGGAAGTGCCAGATGTATTAAGAAACAAAGTACTACGGGGCTAGTAAAACTTGCGGTCGGAACATCAATCCACAGCTGTCAACACCGGTTGTTCCGAAGCATTATGCCTGCTGTTATTTTTTCTTGGTCGCAGGTTTGGTAGAAATCAACCCAAAGATTTGCAGCTGTTGGTTGCTGCCAACGTAAACCTTTCCGTTGGCAATCGTTGGGACTTGGTTGGAGTTTCCTGTGAAATTGGGCCATTGTCCAGCTATTCCACTGAAAATCAAGCTCAATTTGCCCTGGGTGTTCGGAGCGAATGCGTATAACGTCATGGCTGGTGCACTCTTCGAGAGTGGGCGTGAGAGGGCCCAAATGATGTAATTCGCATTTTTGTTCGACGAAATGCTTGTGAAGAAGCCGCCATCTTGGCCACTGCTTATGCCAGCCGATGAAATTGGGTTGAGCGTCGGGCTCGGTGACGTAACGACCTCGAACAATTTCATTGCCGTGCCACCGCTCGTGAGGACAAATCCGATTCCCTTGTAAGAAAAATACGAGGGCCCGCACCAGCAAGGATTAATGAACTTAGTCGCAAGGACATTGTTGCCGGTGGAGGAGTATCCGCCGAGGTCGTCTTCATTCATTAAGAACAGGTTTCCTTGCTTTCCGGCAGCCACCGCCATGTGCGGGATGGTACCGGGCTGATCGGGCAGAACCATCACTCCGCCAGAACCGAAGTCGAGATCATGTTGATCAAGACTGCTCCAATTCGAAGGCGTAAATAGATCCACGACTGTCGTCAGGTCTGCAGATACCTTGACTACACTCTCTTGAATATTCGTGATGCCGTCGTAAGTAGTTCCAGACGGGTCTGAATTGGCGGTGACGAAAAGAACATTTCCTGAATCATCCGCTGCGGGTCCATAACCTGACATCCAGATCGACGACAAATAGAAGCTATCTACATCGGAAGCCTGCGTGTCGAAGAGTTGGTTGGCCGCTAGTGGTGTTAAAGTTCTTGCATCCCATCCCAGTAGCCAGCCACGAGATGTACTGCCGGCCTCATCGCAAAAACTACCAAATCCGGCATAGATATTCCCATTTGCTTCGAGCAGAGCAGGGCGTTGCCGCTGGACCTTTGCGCTGAAAACGAAGCTAGTTCCATCCGTTAGGGTGTGCGATGCGCTCACCGTGACGGGAGTCAACTTATCGGTCAGATTTCCCAAATCTAAGGCATGGACTTGATAGGTCGGTCCGTTCGTTCCTTGAATGTAGGCGATCGTGTACAGGTTGTTGCGAGCAATGTCGATGACCGGTGTGGCCGTGATGCCTACATTTGGAGCATTATTATTGCAACCGAGCGGCAGGCGAACCGGCGTGCCAAGGTGGTTGCTGAGCAGCACGGTCCCAGCATTGGCATCGATCGCATAAACGGTATCGTTGCCGGTGACGACATACACCACATTGTGCTTCCCCGGGAAGCTTCCTGCGGTAATGTTTACGCCTGCGACAAACAAGGGTTGGGCATCGATCTGATCATCTACGGGAACGGTGGTCAGTAAGCCAAAGTGAGATGGGTTCACGTTCGCCGGAGTAAGTATGGTTTCACTTGAGTTCCAGCCGGTACGGTAATTGTCGTTATGATAGGTGGTGATGCCAACTTGGCCGAACGAGACTATTGAAAGAAGCAAGACGCTAAAGGTGGCGGCAGCGACGGTACTGCTGAAACGACGAATTAACGGCATGTTTCCTCCCTGGAAAGGCCCACAATACTCTTCAATAGCCCTATTACCACAGGCAAACTAATTCAGCGCTGCGCCAACTTCCATGTGTCACCATCACCACATGGGGATATCTGCACAAAATCAGTAATCGTCTGGATCTGTCGGCTCCGATTTGTCGTTCAAGAAATAGTCGGCGCCAAACGGTGCGTTGATGTTCTTGAACTGAATTGGGCTCTGGGTATAGTCAAAAGAATCCGAGAGATCGTTCGTATGGGCGTCCGCGAATCCCATGGACGGAAGATTGAAGGTTTCTTCTATCAGTCTTAGCGGGCTGCCGAAATCATAGACCGTATGAGAAACATGGCCCGCTTTGGCGTAAGGTGACACCAAAACCAGCGGAACGCGGAAGCCATACAGATATCCGGATCCCCAACTCGTTCCATCTCTGATCACTTTTGGCGGAGGAACGTGATCGTACCAGCCGCCCCAGTCGTCCCAGGTCACCATTATTGCTGTGTTGTTCCAGTACGGACTGTTGCCGATCGCATTTACTACTGAGGCAATCCAAGAGGGTCCCGTACCATTGGACCAATTGGCGTGATCTGATTGCGCTCCAGTTGGGGTCACCCAACTCACGGCCGCCAGATCGCCGGCGGAGATGTCCGTCAAGATCGCGCTGCTCGGCTGAATCACATTGTTCACCCAATCAGAACCGTAATAAAGGTGCGCGATCCCGTTGGGTGCGGTAAACAGATAGTTCGCGGTCGATGTGTAATATTTCCAACTGATCCCGTAAAGGTCCATCCAATCGACCAAGGCGGGAGGGTCGAAGCAAGGGAATGTGGAAGAAGACTCTACTCCCTGAGGATTGACCAACTTGACGATTTGACCCGGAGCGCCACCACAGCCCATTGGCACCACCATGGGATACGGGTTCTCCGCTACGAACATATTGCTGGTCGCGTCTGGCGCAGAGGTCCCATTGAACACAAACATGTGGGCGGGCCAACTCGGGCCTTCGTTGGTTTGGAACATACGGTCCGCAAAAACGTATTGCTCTGCCATCTGGAAGTAAGGCCCAATATCGCCGGGATTGACGTACGAATACATGGGATTCGGCGGTACTGTGTCGCATTTTGCAGGGTTGCAACCCACCGAAACCAGATCGAACCCGTCCATCTTGCCGTTGTCGTAGGACTGATTGAAAGTGAAGAACTCGTGGGCCCCTCCCCATCCGGTGTCCAATGGAATCTGTTGGAGCTGAATTACATTGCCTTTGCTATCCAATCCGCTCTGCGCAATATCGGCTCCCCGAGAAATCAACACTGGATCCTGGAAAAGATTGTCGGTGCTGCGGTTTTCCTGAACCATAATGATGACGTGCTGAATGGGAGTCACTGCCAGCATGGCCGTGCTGCTCACCGTCCCCAGGCTGGCGGTCAAAACAGTTTGTCCCGCGAGCCCACTCCCTTTTGGTAGCGGCATTCCCGTCGCTAAACCGCTGGCATTAATCGTGGCGGCACTCAAATTCGAAGATGTCCAGAGTACGCTCTTCGTCAGATCCGCGGTCAGCCCGCTGAGAAAGAGCCCCGTCGCCGTGAATTGTTTCGTGGTCGTCGGAGAAATGGTGGCATTGGCTGGCGCAACACTGATTGAAACCAGTTGATCCTGCACGCCAAGGCTGGTAGCCCCGACCAGAGGTCCAATTTTGGCGGAGACGGTGGTTGTGCCCGAACCGACGCTGGTGGCCAACCCTTTGGACCCAGCGGCATTGCTGATTCCCGCGACAGTAGGTGCTGACGATGCCCACGTCACTGTGGTGGTGATGTTGGATGTGGTCCCGTCCGTGAGCGTTCCTGTCGCCGTAAACTGAGCTGAGCTTCCCGGTGGGATCGTCGAACCAGTCGGGGTGATCTGCATCGAAGCCAGGCTTGCCTTACTCACGGTGACGGTTGCACCACCACTGACGCTTCCCAGCGTCGCAGTAATGTTGGCGCTGCCTGCTTTTTTCGCGCTAGCCAGGCCATTCGTCCCGTTCGTATTGCTAATCGTGACTACTGTCGTAGCGGAGGAACTCCACTGTACTGCGCTAGTCACATCCAATGAGGTGCCGTCGCTGAGCTTTCCTTGCGCCTTAAGTTGTTCCGTAAACCCAGCGCTCAGGGATGAAGTTCCAGGGGAAACAACGATCGACTGCAAGGTGCCGTTGACCTTGTTTACAGTCAGAAGCGTCTTTCCGCTGATCGAACCAAGAGAGGCGCTGATTGTTGATGAACCAAGCGACGCGGACGCAGTCGCGAGCCCAGTCGCACTAATGGTTGCAACTGCTGGATTCGACGAACTCCAGGTTGCTTGCGTCGTCAGATCTTGCGTGCTGTTGTCACTGAAACTTCCCGTTGCCGTGAATTGAGCTGTTGTTTGGGGAGCAATCGCGGGGTTGGCTGGAGTCACTGCTATCGATTTCAGGGTCGCTGACGTGATGGTTAGATTCGCAGAGCTGTTAACTGTGCCAAGAGCAGCCGTGATGCTGGTCTGGCCCGGTGACACTCCCTGTGCGACACCGTTCGCACCAACCGTTGCGGCCCCGGAGCTCGAGCTCCATGTCACTCCGGCAGTGACGTTACGCTGACTGTTGTCGCTGTAGGTGCCGGTAGCCGTAAATGCCTGGCTCGTTCCGACTGCGATCGTAGCCGTGACCGGGCTCACCCGGATTGAGGCGAGAGCCGGGCCGACTGTGACGCTCACCGTTCCTTGTTGGCCGTTTAGAAATGCTTTGATGGTGGAGGTGCCCGGTGCAGCGCCGATTGCCAAGCCCGTCGCCGTCACGGTTGCCGCACCACTCGAGGAACTCCACACCGCTGATGAAGTAAGGTCGTGAGTGGAACTGTCGTTAAATGTACCGGTGGCAATTAGCTGTTGAGTTGTGCCTGGAGCGAGCGAAGGATTGCCGGGTGTTACGGCGATGGATTGCAGCGACGGCTTGCACATTCCAGTACCGAACTCGTGATACGCCTGCTGGACTTGTTGTGCGCTTAACGCTTTATTGAAGATGGTGATTTCATCCACCGAGCCAATGAAAGATGGCTGCGCAGCTCCGAGGTATGCCCCAAAAAGAACTTGGGGTGACCAAGCGGTATTTGGAACCGTAGCTGCCGTCGTAACTTGGGTGCCATCGAGGTACAGAATCACATCGACAGCAGAGCCGGATGTGAAATAGGTGAGGGCAAGATGATGCCATGTGTTGGAGCTGACCTGGCCCAACGATTGAGCCGTCAGATTGCCAAGTTCCCAAAGCAGATTGCCATTGGGATCGATGGCCAACCCCGGACCACGATTGCCATTCGGCAGAAGGCTGCCAGTCATCGCTCCGCCACCCGTAGACAAGAACCAGAACATAAGCGTGCCGGCCGTGGGCGAGTATTCCGGAGCGTTTACCAGCACCGAGGCACCGCTTTGGCTGAAGGTGAATCCACTTCCAACCTCGCCGCGGCTGTAAGTGACACCATTTTGCAATACTCCTGAGTTGGTTCCTGCCAGGTCGACCGTATTGCCATCACCGCTCCACCATCCCACAAGTCCTGCCGGCGGCGCCGCACAAGCCGCCTTCGTGGTAGTTAGAAGGGTATTGCCGCTTACGGATTGCAGCGTCGCGTTGATCGTTGTTGTTTTTCCCGGAGCCGCAACTGTAGCTAGGCCGGAACTGCTGATGGTCGCAGCGCTCGTATTGGAAGAAGACCAAGTCACAACTGAAGTCGCATCCTTCGTGCTGCCGTCGCTAAACTTCATCATTGCTGTGAATTGTTGGTTCGCGCCGAAAGCAACCGAGGGATTCGCAGGGTTGACAGTGATGGAACTCAAGGAGGGGGCCGTCACCGTAAACTTAGCCGTTTGACTGATTGAATCCAAAGACGCGGTGATCGTCGCCACACCCTGGGAGAGCGCTTGCACTAACCCTGTCGAACTCACCTGCGCAACTGACGCATCAGAACTAGACCAGGTAGCGTACTGGGTGATGTCCGCTAATTGTCCAGCGGCATTCTGGCCAGTCGCAGAAAGCTGCAGCTGAGTTCCCGACGGTGCAGACGGGACACTGGGGGTAATTCCAATGTAAGCAACTCCGTCCAGGGTGCCCGTGCCCGTGAGGCTCGCAGTCTGTGGGCTTCCGGCGGCATTGTCGCTTACCGAAAGAGTCCCATTAATCGTGCCGAGCGCGGTCGGAGTAAATGTCACCGATATTGTGCAGGTAGCGCCAGCAGCCAACGTCGCCGGCGAAATTGGACAAGTCGATGTCTCCGAATAATTTGTTGAGGTCGTAATGCTTGAGATCGTCAGTGTTACGGTTTGATTATTCTTCAGTGTGATCTTCTGTGCGGCACTGGGGGTGGTGATGAGCTGGGCGGCGAACGTCAGGCTGGTGGGAGTGAGGATGACAGGCGTTGCGGGCGGACCTCCCAAAGGGCTCAGGCTAGCGGGCTGGAGCGGGGCAGCTGATGCATTCCCCGTGAAAATTTGAATTGTGGCCAGCAACACTAAGAACTGCGCACAGAAAAGTCTCTTCATCACACACTCCGTAACGTGAACATGGTGCTTCGCCGTTGTGTCAAGGGCGTAGAGTTAGACGGTTTTGGTTTCCCCAATCCTGGGCTTGGAACAGGTTGCTACTGCGGTGGGGGGATTTCTTAGAAGTACACCGTGGTTTGAAATTTTCTATCCCGATTGTCTGCTTGTCAAGAGATTTCCAAGTCCGAAGGCTTGCCCAGTCCGCGCTCGGAACAGAGGCTTGTCTCCCAAAATGAAACTCTCGAAAACTGCAAAAGCCTGTGCACGTCAATTGTTGAAAGTTGCAAAAATCTGCGTAGTCGACAGAAATTCGACTTTCGACGATAATGCGCTGAACTGGGCATCTGTTGCCGCATTCCGCCCCAGAGTTAGAGGTTGCACAGGCGGCGATGCTCCGTTTCTTTAGTAACACACGAAAGCCGTAAGATTCCCGGTTAACCGGGTCACATCACAACTTGTTCGATTGGAGAGCAGACGGTGAACCTCCGTGACCTAGCGTGTGTTCCCAGTGCCCGGCATACTCGGGCTAGCAGAATAAGCCTGCAGTTTCACAAAAATCTCGAGGTCAGCTCCGAGTTGCACGACCAGCTGGATGCTGACTTCACGGTCCCGACAGGAGATCCCCCATGCGAAGGTTTTTCGCAATCTCTTGCTGCATCCTCGTGTGCGCGATTGGTGCCACCGTCGTCGCACAAAACACGCAAAATACACCCGCCTCCGGGTACCACTCCATCGTGCCTAGGAGTTGGAGCTTTCAGTGCGAGTATGACAGCGAGTGCGGTGTAAACGGGTCTGGTGGTCACACGTGGATCAATACGCAGTCTCAGCCAGGCACGGTACGACTATGGGGCGCCGGAACGGCTTGGTACCAGCTCGAGCCATCCGAGAATTCCTACGACTGGGCAAACCTGGATCTGTGGCTGGATCTAATCGCGCAACATGAGCCCACGACGGTAATTTACACGTTCGGAAACTCACCTTGCTGGATTGCAAGCGCGCAGTGTAACGGGACGGGGTGGAGTGCGCTTTGGTCCCCAAGCCCGCCGAGCGATCTCAGCCAGAATGGTAGCCAGGCATTCAACAACTTCGTCACGCAGTTGACGCGACATTGCTCTCCGGCTGGCCATTGCGTGAAGGACTACATCAAAGTTTTCGAGATGTGGAACGAGGCCAACCTGGTCGGCTTTTGGACGGGTACTCCGACCCAGCTCTACGCAATGTTCAAACCTGCAGTATCTATTGTCCGTAGCAACATTCCCAAAGTGGCAGTATCCACTCCTCCGGTTGTAAGCGGTAAAACGGAGTGGATGGCAGCGTGGCTGGCTTTGGAAAATACGAACGGCCGGCTATCTGACTATTACGGTTTTCATGTCTATTTGGATAGCTATACGCCGGAGAAGCGAATCAATATGGTCGCCCGTATGGTGACCACGAAGAATCAGAATGGCTGGAATTCAGTGCCCTGGATGAATACTGAGACGAGTTTTCAGCCTTACGTATACACGTGTCCTACCACTTACACCACACAACAGTGCGATGGGATGCTGGTCCGCTGGTTCGTTTTGCAGTTTGCACTTGACGGCGGTCCGGGCGGGGCAGTCAACGTAGGTTGGTTCGATTGGCCGAGCGTTACTTCCGGACACTACGACACGTATTTCTATACGATGATGCAATGGATGAATGGCGCAAGGTTCACCGGATCTTGCACGAACAGCGGCGCGGTCTATACTTGCACCCTTAAAGAAAATGGCAAGAGCGCGCTGATTGTCTGGAATACAGATGGAAATAGTCAGTACACTCCCGGTTCTCAGTACGTGGATTATCGGGAGTTCAATGGCACCTATGGTGGCAAGACTATTCCCATATCGTCGGGACAATCAACCACAGTCGGCGTGATTCCGATAATGTTCGAAACCAACTAGCCTCGAACTCGATTGATTCCACTACTGCCGCTCAATTCTCTTGGGCGGCAGTAGCCGTTTCAGTGAAGGTCGTCGTCGTCACAGCTGTGCCAGTTGCGGTGATGCTGTAAACGCCCGCCTTGTTTGGCAGTGTGTACGCGGTCGAGGCCACGCCATTGCTATTCGTGACCGCAGTGGGATTGCTGAAGGTCCCTCCACTTCCAGCATCACTGAAACTGACCGAGACCCCGACACTGGCATTCCCCGTATATGCGTCGGTGACTCTGGCGCGCAGTGGCTGCGGTAGCTTTGTTCCGGGGGCACCTTTCTGATTGCTGCCACTGAAGGTTTTGATCTTGGCGAACAATCCAAAAACCGTAACGTTCACCTGCGTTCCCAGATACACCTTTCCGTTCACTACCATCGGGAAATTCAAGCTTGTTCCGGGCGCAACCGTATGCGTGCCAGAGGAGGGTGAACCATAGAGCGGTTGCAAGTTCGAGGCCTTGAATGCTCCGAGAACGGAAGCGAGGTCAGTCGCTCCATTGAACACCTGTTCCGTGCCCCAGAGAATCCCGTTCTGTTGTCCGTTGGCCGACAGCGAAAACAGACTTGGGAAGTTGTAGTTTTGTGAAGTCTTCAGCACCGGCGTGGCCGACAGAAGTCCGTTAGTGACCGAAAATGCTTCGATCGCGTTGTGGCCGCCGCTCAAGTACACGAGCTGGTTCCAGTAGGTTACGCCTCCCAGAATCTCTGTCGGAGTACTGGATTCAAATGGCACCTCCTGAACGACTTGATCAACCAGAGGGTTGTACTGACCAAGATTGTCCAGATTGACGAGATATAGGGTCGTGCCTTTCCCTACGATAATTCCAAGATTCGGGAAAGGACCGGGCTGCGTTGGTAGCAAAACCAATCCGCCCGAACCTAAGTCCAAGTCGTTCTGATCAAGATCAGCTTGATTGTATGGCGTGAAGTAATCCGCCACGTCGAAGCTTCCACTCTGCAAGCTGAGTTTCATCAGCGTGTCGCCAAAATCGAGTCCGCCCACGTTGTAATCAAACGCTCCGTCGCCGGTAGCGAGATACACGTTCCCTTGGCTGTCGACCGAAGGACCGTCTCCGCTCATCCAGATTCCCGGAACTGCCGTCTGGCTCGGACCCACATCAAGAGTCGCTAATTGCTGGAGCGTGCTGGCGTTGTAAGCCATTACCCACCCCGTAGAAGGCGGATCAGTCCTGCATCCCATGGTCCCGAACGCAATGTAGACCACACCATTTGCGAGCAGAAGGGCTGGTCGTTGCATCCGATGGCGCTGGGCGAAAGAAACGTGCTTGCCGTCGACAGTGTAAGAAGCTTGGATCTCAACCGGACCGCCAAGAGATTCTTGCCCCGTCAGGATATTCAATGCATGCAAGCGAAAGACATATTTTCCACTCTCCAGCGTCTTGGCGACTAGATACATCGTGTTTGTCGTCGGATTAATCACCGGTGTGCCAAGGATTCCCATTTCCGTGAACCCGGTTTGCAAGCAGCCTTGGGATGCAATCGGTACAGTTGTGACAGCCGGAGGATTGATCAGGCTCGTGTACCACAAAGGCGATACGTTGGCTCCAGTGCTGTTGTCCGCGTCGAAGGCATAAACGCCGTCATGTAGCGTAACCACAAAAACTACATTGTGCTGCGTTCCATTGATTTGAAGGTTCGGCACGTAGAGCGGTTCTGCCACTACCATTCCATCGACCGGTTGCGTAAACAGCACTCCGAATTGGCTCTTATTCACATTGGACGGCGCAAGGTAGGGCTCACTGACATTTTGGCCAGTCCGCGAGTTATCGTTGTGGTGCGTAAGGACGGAAACTTGAGCTGTAGCAATTGCAAGGGCCACGGGAAAGATGGCCAGCACCGAAGCAATACGCGGGAACCGGGCCATGGGTAGGGCAGCGCAAGGCTGAACCTGCATGGGAATCACCTCCGAGGAAACAAACTCGACGCTGTTGGGGGGAGCAAAAAGGACCGGAACTGTATAGCTGCTTTCCTCAAGGAAAGCAAGCGCGCTTTGCGCGGGGAGCGAAGCTTATCGCTCCCGCTGGAGCAGGCCGAGTTTATCGATCCGTTCTGAGATGATCCAAATTCTGGAACATGGAATTGGAACGCGGCCGCAAACTAGAAGAGCCATGTACACGGTTCGACTCGCAACTTTAACAATCCGGAGACTTGCAGAAGGGAACTACGGAGGGATTTGGTTGCGGGGGTGGATTTGTTCCCCAGTGGGGGACTCATTCCACGTAACTTGTTGATTCCACGACAGGCGTGAATGCCGAAAAAGGCGAAAATGGCAAGTTTTTCATTCAGTTGTTTTTTTACAAGGCTCTTACGAACCCGCGGCTTCCTGCGCGAGAGGCAGGCGTTCTACGAGAAACGAGAACGATACCTCATGCCGTAGCCTGTAAAGGTAGGTGTGCTTGGCGCGGAAGAATAATTGGGTGTGCGCCGGCGGCCGGTGACAGCACCCCATTTGGTTTAACTAACTGAAGCTACGCGATACGGGTGGCTCCCTAAAGCCTGTTTTTCGGCAATGCGGCTTGAACTGTATGCATGGACTAAGCCACGTTGTAAATGGTCAGGGTCAAACGATGCCTTAGCTCGAAGGGCGTAGTACAAAATACAACCAAGCAGGATCACGCCACAGCCAGAACCATAATCGCCACACGCTTTTCGATCAACCGATCGGCGCGTCGACTTTCCTCTTGCCATGTGCTCCACAGTGGTCTCTGCTCAGAGTGAAGCTTATTGTCAGAGATCGGCATGCTGTATTTACTCAAAACACTGGGGTAGAGAAAACGCGAACGAATCAAAGCCAACGGGTCTCAGCGCGCATGTTGAGTCTTCGTGGCCAAGCGCGCACCCGAGTTGGTGCTCTCTGGCTCCTGCGGGTTTGGCAAGTCGAATTCGCGTCCACAGTCGAAGCAGACCTTGTACGTGCGATTCTGGATCGTGAAGACACGACTGAGATGACGGTGCCGGCAGCCGAAAACAAAGCGGAACACATCCAGCAACGTCTTCATAAATCCTGCGATCGCTGGCGGCGCTCGATGCTTCCATTGGTATCGAGCCAGTCGAGTAGTGAGCGAACGCTGGCGTGGGCCAGGGCGATCGAGCAATCAGCAGCTCCGTAGTAGATGTTGATCGTATCGCCATCGGCACCCATCGTGTACCCGCAGGGGAACACGACATCATGCACATCGCCCTGACGCTCGTATTCCGCTTCCGGCCCAAAGATCCACGAATCTCCCCGCAGCAGGCATTTTTCCGGAATCTCGAGATCGAAGAGAGCCAATCCCAATCGATACAAACACCCCGAAGGCGTGTGCCGCACTCCGTGGTAGAGCACGAGCCATCCGCGGGATGTCTCGATGGGTGGCGGTGACAAGCCGATTTTGTTGGCGTCCCACCAGGCACCGCGGCGGGCTTCCAGCATGAGCCTGTGCCTGCCCCAATAACGCAGATCTGGAGAGTAGGAGATCCACATGTGAGACCCCAGAGTCGTCATGGGACGGTGGATCAATGCCCAGCATCCGTCGATTCTGCGAGGCAGGAGTGCAGAGTCTTTGTCATCCGGCGGCATAATCACGCCGTATCGTTCGAAGGTGCGGAAGTCTTTGGTCAGCGCCAGCGACACTCCGGGGCCACCGCGCGAATAGGACGTGTAGGTGACCACGTATTGCTGTAATTCGGGGACGAAGGTGATGCGTGGATCTTCAATGCCCCAGATTTCTTCAGGATAGTTTTTCGGGTCGGCCATCAACGTCGGCTCGTTATCGATCCGCCAATCATCGACTCCGTTTCGGGAGCGCGCAGCACAAAGATGCGAAAGGCCGCGTCGATCCTCAACCCGGCAAAGTAGCAGAGTTGTGCCATCTGCGAGTAGAGTTGCTCCTGCGTTGAAAACGCTATTGATGGGATACGGCCAATCCTTATCCGTCAGGATCGGGTTTGCGGGATGGCGAAGAAGTAATGGCTCGAAGCGAGTGCGCAGAAGGCTCACTTGCTTGTCGGCGTGTACGGTCATGAAAAGGTTTCCTTTGGTTGAGGCTCTGGTACAGATTGCATTTCGAGGAGTGCCATGAGAAACGACAAGGTTGATTCTGCTCCCTGATTCTCATTGGCACGGTCGGGATGCAGGCCGTCCCGGCATCCGCCGGTTGCGGAGTCATACAGAGGCACTTGCAGATCGTTGTGGCCGAGGAACCAATTGAAAGCAGACCACGCTTCACTGCGCCACCGGATGTCACCAGTTACACGGTGCGCTTGCAAGCAAGCAGAAACCGCGCCTGCAGCTTCGAGAGGCTGCTGATCGAAACGCGCCTTCTCACCATCCTTGCGATAGAAGC
>Ga0335081_10001211_pt1 | contig 41121 bp, 41 predicted proteins | sample Lox_Sample_35_FD_206713 | JGI IMG/M metagenome (GOLD analysis project Ga0335081, IMG submission 206713) | Soil microbial communities from Loxahatchee National Wildlife Refuge, Florida, United States - Lox_Sample_3.5 | ecosystem: Environmental > Terrestrial > Soil > Wetlands | place: USA... | reverse complement strand
AGCGCGCCCGCAGCGCTTCCTGCACCAGATCCTGCGCCGCTGCGGCATCATAGGTCAGCTGATACGCCACACGCAGCAGCCGGTCACCGGACTGCTCGACCAGATCCGTCAGTACATCGTCCAGATGCATGCCACCACCTCGGGCCTACCCTGAAGACGCGTCATCCGGCCGAGCTGTTGCGACCCAACCCATTTCTCACCTCGGATGGCAGCCGACCATGGATATCGCTGACTTCAGTCTTGACCTGTTCTCCCTCGCGGGGCGGAACGCTCTCGTTACCGGCGGCAACACCGGCCTGGGCCGGGCCTTCTCGCTGGCCCTGGCCAAGGCCGGCGCGGACGTGTTCGCCGTCGGCCTGGCCGACGACGACGGGACGACCCGCCGGCTGATCGAGCGCGCCGGACGCCGGATGGAGTTCGCCGTGGCCGACATCACGCAGGCCGGCGTGCCGGCGGCCATCGTGCAGCGCTGCGTGGAGACGCTGGGCTCGGTGGACATCCTCGTCAACTCGGCCGGCATCAGCCTGCTGTCGGACGTGGGGGAGTTCGGCCGTGAGCAATGGGACCGCATGGTGTCCGTCAACCTGACCGCAGCCTTCGAGCTCGCCCACGAGGCTAGCCGGTTCATGATCGGACAGCGATCCGGCAAGATCATCAACATCGCCTCGCTGTTTTCCTTCCTCGGCGGTAGGCGCTCGCCTGCCTACGCCGCGACCAAGGCCGGGATCGCGGGCTTCACCAAGGCGTACTGTGACGAGCTGGCGACCTACAACATCCAGGTCAATGCCATCGCGCCGGGATATTTCAAGACAGCGATCACCGAGGCGACCCGAGCCGATCCCGCCGCCAGCCGCCGTGTCGTCGAGCACATCCCAGCCGGCCGCTGGGGCGAGACCGCCGACCTGATGGGCGCCACCGTCTTCCTCGCCAGCCGGGCCTCGGACTACGTCAACGGCCACGTCCTGGTCGTCGACGGGGGCTACCTCGTCCGCTAAGCCAGGCGCCGGGGACAATGGCGCAACGCCCCGACCGTTCGGAAAGAAAGAGGGCAGTGCTGACATGGCCCCATCCCGATCTCCGCTGAACCGCCAGTCGATCGTCGAGGCGATGACCGAACTGCTCGGGCCCCTCGCTGTCGAGACCGGCGACGAGCAACTGAAGGCGGCCAGCGTCGACCGCTTCAGGAAGTACACCTCTGTCCACGGCATCTATGACGGGCCGATCCCGGCCGCGATCGTCTATCCGTCCTCGACCCAGGACGTCGCGGCCATCCTCCGTTTCGCCATGGACAACCTCGTCAACCTCGTTCCCCGTACCGGGCAGACCGCCACCGAGGGCGGCCTGGAGACCGTGGTCGAGGACAGCCTCGTGGTCGACGGGTCGCGGATGAACGCGATCTTGTCGATCGATCCGGTCGACATGATGGCCACCACGCAGTGCGGCGTCGGCCTGCAGGAACTGGAGGACACCCTGCGCGCCCAAGGCCTGACCACCGGGCATTCACCCCAGTCCAAGCCGCTCGCCCAGATGGGCGGCCTGGTCGCGACCCGGTCGATCGGGCAGTTCTCCACCCTGTACGGCGGCATCGAGGACATGGTCGTCGGCCTGGAAAGCGTCTTCCCGGACGGGACGGTCGCCCGCATCAAGAACGTGCCCCGCCGGGCCGCGGGTCCGGACATCCGTCACGTCGTCATCGGCAGCGAAGGCGCGCTGTGCTTCATCACCGAGGTGACGGTCAAGCTCTTCCGCTACCAGCCGGAGAACAACCGGTACTTCGGCTTCCTGGTCGACACCTTCGCGGATGGCATCGCGGCTATCCGAGAGCTGATCACCGCGGGATACCGGCCCTCGGTGTGCCGGGTTTACTCACCCGAGGACGCCCAGCAGCACTTCGCCGGGTTCTACCAGGGGAAAAACGTCGTCGTGCTCGTCGCGGAGGGCCCGAAAGGCATCGCCGATGCCACGGCGGAGGCGATCGGGGAACTCTTCTCCGGCCGCCCGCACGGGCGCGTCGACGGTGGCCTGATCCGGCGCTGGTTCGAGAACCTCAACTGGGGCCAGGACAAGATCGACGCCGAGAAGGCCGACATGCTCTCCCGCGCCCACCTCGGATTCACCACCGAGATATCCGTCGGCTGGTCCCGCGTCAGCGAGTTGTTCGACGCTGTCATGAGCCGGATCCGCAGCGAGTTCCCGCAGGCCGGTGACCTGACCATGCTCGGGGCGCACTCCTCGCACAGCTACCAGACCGGAACGAACCTCTACTTCGTCTACGACTACACGATCAGGTGCAGCCCTCGTGAGGAGATCGAGGTCTACCACAAGCCGCTGAACGCGATCATCGTCACCGAAGCCCTGCGAGTGGGCGGCTCGATGGTCCATCACCACGGGATCGGCAAATACCGCACGCCGTGGGTGCGGCAGGAACACGGCAGCGCCTACTACCTGCTGTCGACCCTCAAGCACGCGTTCGACCCCGAGGGCGTGATGAACGCGGGCACGATCTTCCCGCTGGAGCCAGAAGCCGGCGCGCATGATCCCGCGAGCTGACATGACGCCCTACCTGCTGGCCATCGACAACGGGTCGCAGAGCACCAAGGTGACGATCTTCGACGCGCGGGGCCACCCTGTCGCCTCGGCCCGCCGCCGGCTCAAGCCGTACGACACCTCGGTGCCGGGGCATGCCATCCATCCCGGTGACGATATCTGGGACTCCATCCGGAACGCCTGCCGCGCCGCCATGGCCCGGTTCGCCGGCGACCCGGCCGGCATCGTGGCGGTCGGGTTGTGCACCATCCGGTTCTGCCGGGCCCTGCTGGCGGCGGACGGCAGCCTGGCCGAGCCGGTGCTGAGCTGGATGGACGAGCGGGTCTCGCGTCCCTATGAGCCGGGCAACCCCCTGGTCCGCTACGTCACCACCTCCTCCGGCTACATCACTCACCGCCTGACCGGCCAGTTCACCGACGCCGCGGCCAACTACCAAGGTGTCTGGCCGATCGACCAGGACACGGCCACCTGGCCGGGCGATCCCGCCGCGTACGCCACGGCCGGCCTGGCCCGCAACATGCTCTTCGACCTGGTCCCGCCCGGCGGCTGGCTCGGCGAGGTGATCTCTGCCGCGGCGGAGGCTACGGGTATCCCGGCCGGCCTGCCGGTGTACGCCACGGCCAACGACAAGGCCGTCGAGGCGCTGGGCAGTGGCCTGACGGACGATGGTGCCGTGCTGCTGTCGCTGGGCACCTACATCGCGGCGATGACCATCGGCTCCTCCTCCCGGAGCGCAGGCGACAGTTACTGGGCCAACTTCGCGGCGCGGCCCGGGAAATACCTGTACGAGAGCACGGGAATCCGCCGCGGCATGTGGACGGTGAGCTGGTACCGCACCGTGCTGGAGGGCTCGCACGGCCAGGAGCCGCCAGCGGGAGCGGCACGCCTGGAGGACACCCTCAATGCGGAGGCCAGCGAACTCGCACCCGGTAGCAACGGGTTGCTGACGCTACCGGACTGGCTCGCTCCCGGCCACGCGGCCTGGCGGCGAGGCGCGCTGCTTGGCTTCGATGGCAGCCAGGGCCGCGCCCACATCTACCGCTCGATCCTCGAGGGCATCGCCCTGACGATGGCGAACCACACCGCGACGATGGAACAGGCGCTGGGGCGGCGGCTCTCGCCTGTCCTCGTGTCCGGTGGCGGGTCAGGCTCGGACCTGATGATGCAGATCGTCGCCGACGTCTTCGACCGCCCCGCTCGCCGCACCGCGGTCAACGACGCCGCCGGCCTCGGCGCGGCCATCTGCGCCGCGGTCGGCCACGGCGTCTACCCGGACTGGGACCAGGCTACTGCGGCGATGGTCACCGTCGGCGACCAGTTCGCTCCCGACACAACAGCCGCCCGCGCCTACCAGCAGATCAACACGGTGTATGCGGCCCTGACCGGCTTCACTGACCCGCTGTTCCGCTCGATGGCCGATGGACTTGAGGGCCTGGAACGGGCCTAACGGACTCAGCGCTCAGGCGAACGCGGCCGCGACCGGTGCGAGGCAACCGATGTCCTCGGGGTCGGCCAGGTGGGGGAGGGAGACGAAGACGGTCCTCACGCCGCGGTCAGCCAGCAACCGGTAGCGGCCGATGTGCTCGTCGGCAGTGCCGGCGTGGTGGCGCTGGGCGAAAGCGGTGGCCGTAGCCCTGCCGCGCAGCTTCTCGACGATCGCCGCGGCATCCGCACGGTCGCGGCCGATGACCGGAATGTCGAGCACGGTCACCTCGGCCTGCGCCGGGTCCCGCCCGGCCGCCGCGCAGTGCTGGCGGAAGACGGCGAGCTTGCGGTCCAGCGTGCTGATGTCCGACGGAAGATTGCAGCCGTCGCCGAGCCTGGCGGCGATGGCCAGCGTCCGTTTCTCGCCGCTGCCGCCGACGATGACCGGGATCCGCGACACCGGCCGCGGGTAGCAGGTGGTTTCCGGCAGCCAGGCACGCTCGCCGCGGTACGGCCTGGTGCCGGGCTGCCACAGGGCGCGCAGCGTCTCGATGGCAGACTCCAGATCGTCGAGCCGGTCCCGGGCCGGCGGGAACGGCAGGCCGAACCCGGCATGCTCGCGCGGCCACCAGCCGGCCCCGATGCCGCAGAACGATCGTCCGCCGCTCAGCACGTCGAGCGTGGCCACGGTCTTGGCCAAGATCCCGGGCGCGCGGAACGTCACGGGTGTCACCAGCGTGCCGAGGCGAAGACCCGGCTCCAGGCCCGCGAGCATCCCGAGGGTCACCCACGGCTCCGGGATCGGCTCCCAGGCCCGGCCAACCTGGGGAATCTGTATCAGGTGGTCCATCAGCGCGATTCCCTGCAGGCCCGCCTCGGCCGCGGCGCGGGCCACCGCCGCCAGCCAGCGCGCCGGCCCGGCCGGGTCCTCACCCCAGGGAAATCGGGACAGCTGCAGGACCAGGCCCATCCGGACCGGCCGCTGCCGCTGCTGGCTGGCCGCCATCCTCGCGCCCGGGGTGTGCGAGGCTTCGGGCTGAGCCTGCCCGGCGGTGGTCACCAGATCCCATCCCTCGCCGCGGATCTGCTCGGCGGTCGCTCGCATCCGGCGCAACTGGCCCGCCAGCACAGAGGACGGCACCGGCATACCGCGCGCTCGGTTCCGGCGGCGGCACTCCGCCGGATCGGTGTCGAGGAGCACGGCGACGGCGGGCATGCCGCTACTCCTGGCGAGCGCCAGGTAGTTACGGCGCCGCGCCGGGTCTAGGCCCAGCGTGTCCACCACGGCGGTCAGGCCGCGGCGCAGGCGGGCCGCCACTATCTGGTCGAGCAGGGCGAAAGCGTCGGCCGACGCATCCAGGTCGTGCTCGCCGCTGCCCACCAGTGCGCGCAGTCGGTCCGATGAGACCACCTCGTCCGGACGGTAATGCTCCGCCGCCCAGGCCGACTTCCCGGATCCGGACACCCCGGCCAGCACAACCAGCGCGGGATCGGGCAGTGCCATCACCGTCCCTGGTTCCGTCGGACTCACAGCCCCAGCTTGGCAGACCCGCGTAGCACCCCGAACGTCCGCCGCGACCTGCTCGAAGGTCACTCGCCCTGGACTCCTGGCGGGCGTGACAGGCGATGATGCATGATTGGTGCCGTACGCGGGAGGGGTGGGGATGTCGGGCGACGACAACAAGCGCGTGGTGGCCGAGTTCGTAGAGCGGTGCCAGAATCAGCACGACCTGGACTTCGCCGACGAGGCATTCCACCCGCAGTTCGCCAACCACTACCGGCCGGAGGGACGGGCTCTCCCGGAAACGGACCGGCCCGCGAGCGGCTTCCAGGCATTCTACGGCGCGCTGCTGCAGGGGTTTCCCGATGCCAGCGTGGAGATCAGCGAGCAGCTCGCCGAGCGCGACCTGGTTGCGACCCGCAAGACGTTCCGGGGGACGCACCTGGGTGAACTCTGGGATCTGCCGCCGACGGGAAATCGCGTGGAGCTCGAGTTCATCGACATCTTCCGGGTCTGCGACGGCCGGTTGATCGAGCATTGGACGTCGATGGACATCGGTGCGCTCCGGCAGCAGATGCGGACTCGCCCCTAACGCTGGATGGCGAGCGAGCAACGGTGACTCTTCCTGAGACGCGGTACGCAAGAAACACCGCTGGCGGCGTTCATCCGCGGGCTCGCGAGGTTCGGCCGTCAGAAACGCTCAGGGGTGTTCCGCAGGCTGGTCAGCCGGGCCTGGGCGTAGTTGCACTCGGCGACGATAGCGGCGACGCGCCGGCCGATACGGGCCAGCGGACCCCGCGCGTCCTGCGTCACGTTGTGGTTCATCGTTCCTCCTCAGTGCCGGCTACCTGTTCGCCGGTCACTACCGAGTCTCGCCGTAAGGCACTGCCTGGGGCATCGGAGGAAATCCCTATTTTGCCTGCTGAGATGGGTCTTAGTCAAGACCTCGAACGGGCTTACCCGGGCTTAGCGCAGCTCAGTCGGCTTAGCGTAGATGGCGATGCCGGCTTCCTGACTGCGGGGACCATCCCCGGAGCAGCCCGGACACGGGTGGCTGCTGGGTAACTGAGTGGTCTGCCGGGTGGTCAGGGTGTGGCCTGCTGACCTGAGCCGGGCGGTGAGCGCGGCGCCCATCGCGGTGGCCGGTGTCAGGACGCCGGCGCAGTCGGGCAGCTGGTCAGTGTCCAGTGCGAGGCACAGGGCGGTTTCGCCGAGCATCACCGAGGTGGCGGCATATCCCGGGTCGCCCCGGGCCTCGACCGCGCCCAGGTACCGGGCCCCGGCCGAGGTCCGGGTATGGATCTGGATGCGGAAATAGCCCGTGCGGCGGGTGCGCTCGCCCGGACCCTGGCCCGGTGCGGGCAGCAGCCGGGCCAGCATCGCCCGCGACGGCCCGAACGCCAGCCCCGCCTCCGCGGCCTTCAGCGCGCTGCTGGCCGCGCCGGCCAGCAGCGGCGCGGCCGGGCCAGCGCCGAACCCGGTGACCTCCCGGTAGCGGAACCGGCGGCCATAAGCCCAGCCCTGCAGCGCGTTGCTGCGGCGCACCACCCGGGTGTTGATCCCGGCCATGGCGAACGGGCCGGTCCACATGCGCAGACCGGCGTCGTACCGGGCCCAGTCCGGGTCGCGCTCGTCGCCCAGTCCGGGCTCGGCGGCGCGGTCAGGGCTCAGCGCATACGGATCGGCGACTATCTGGCGGAGCTGCGCGCTGGCCCGCACCTCGGCCTGCTGGCCCATCATCGACGCCAGCGTCCCGCCGCTGACCCCGCCTCGCAGCGCCGTCACCACCAGCGTCGTATCCTCCAGGTCACCAGCACCGTCGGCACGGGCAGCCTCATACAGCCCCAGCACGCCCAGATCGGAGGGAACCGAGTCGAACCCGCAGCAGTGCACGATCCGCGCACCCGCGGCGGCGGCGACATCGTGGCAGCGGTCGATGCTGTCCCGGATGAACAGCACCTCACCGGTGAGGTCCGCGTAATCGGTGCCCGCCCCGGCGCACGCCTGGACCAGCGCCAGTCCCCGGTCGCGGTAAGGGCCCACCGTGCTCACCACCACCCGGGCCGCCCGGGCCAGCCCTGCCAGCGACACCGGATCGGCCGAATCGGCGACCAGCAGCGGCCAATCCGACGCGCCAGCGCCCAGCCCCGCCCGGGCATCGGCCAGCCGCCGCTCCGAGCGTCCGGCAAGGCCGACGCGCACGCCGCCGGGCGCATGACCGGCCAGGTACCCGGCCACCAGCCGCCCAGCGAAACCGGTGGCGCCGAAGACCACCACGTCCAGCTCACGATCCCCGCTCACCAGCTCATCCTAAAAGAAGCCAGATCGATTCTGCGCTGTGTGCCTTTGCCGAGTTCGCCACAGCTGAGCGGTACAGAACTGCCAGTTCTGGGCCTGCCAGTTCTGGGCCCGCCTCGCGGGCCGGCAAGGGCTGGGGCCGGCGACCGGGTGCGGTTCCCGGGAACGGGCCGGCGAGCCGTGGCCTGAGATTGCGTTGGTGTGAGCAGCGGCGTGGTGGGTTCTCAGTGTCAAGATCCGAGTTCCATTTGACATGACCCGAAACGGAGGATGCCTGGGCGCTATCTCAGTCGCTTACGTATTTACCGGAAGCTGCTGGAGTGTGTGAAGGTGCATGCCGCCGGGCCTGGGGTGTACCTGAGCCAGGAAGTGCAGCTGCCAAGGCTTATGGACCCGTATTGGTAGTGGGCGGTCTGGAGCCCTGCCTGGCTGAATTTCACGGTCGCAAGGCCCGACTGTACGTGTCCGGTGAAAGTCTGGGCGAGATCGGTCTGCCTGTCCCGGCGGATGAAGACTATGGTCCCTGAGATGCTTCCGCCCGGCCCGGTGGTCAGCTGGATGAGCCAGTGCGGCGTGCCGGGCTGACCGTTCACGTAGTAGCCGGATATCAAGCCTTCGTTCGAAGGCTGGCATCCCCAGTGATCGAGTGCACTGTTATCGGCCACGTATCCGTCCGCGAACGTCTGCACATCAATCAGTGTCCCGTTAGTGAGCTCCGCAGGGCCGGTCTCAAATACGACCACGCCGTTGCCCGCGTAATATACCTTATACTGGTAAGGCATATAACCAGCCTTGGAGAAGGCGTGATGAATACAGGCGCCTACGGAATCCTCCGCATAATTAATCGCAAAATACGGGTTTGCTTCCGAGACTGGGTTTTGTGAGATAGCAGGTGTTTGGACGGCGTAATTACACTCGGCATCCGAGCCTATGGTCTCAAGCTGTGCAGATGAAAGTGGTATGACGGCGATGTAATTGCCGACGTAATGGAATGTATTGCCACCGGAGAGGCTTGAGCGCTCACGCGTTACGGCAACATATACCGACTGCCCGCTAGTTCCGATCAGACTTCCCCATACGTAATGGCGGCCAAACTTGTCAATATTGCTGAATTGTGCCCCGCACAATACGACCACCGGCAACGGGATTGCTGCAGCAGCGAATGAGATACAGGGAATGAGGGCGACAGCGGCTATTCCCATGACTATTCCCGCGCGCACCACCTTATAGTGGCGCGTACCCCCCCTCTCGCGCTTCAGCTTCGCTTCCTCATGCTCCTTGACCTCGATCTCCTGCTGATGCTTCCTGCCCCTCGAGAGGACATACCACAGGACACACGCTAGACCGATAAATAGAATGCTCAGAATCAGGCAGAGCAGGTATATCTCCCAGTACGGACGTATAACTCCAGCGAGGGTGTGGGGGGTGGCGTAGGTCTGGTAAAAGCGTAGAAATCCTATGGGAACTGCAGCCAGCAGCGCCGCCAAGGCCAGCAAGCTTAGTGGCCGGGTGACCTTGCTGATGGCGTTACTTCCGGTAGGGGCGTCAATGCAGGCCAGTTGACGCCCGTGGTCGCGTGGGTCCCACACCCGGGCCGTGCCGTCACGGGAGGCGGTGACGATTACCGGATGGTCCAGGCCAGGCCAGGCCAGCGTCGCCAGCCCGGTCACCTCGTCGGTGTGGCCGTCGAAGCAGGCCAGTTCACGCCCGTACTCGCGTGGGTCCCACACCCGGGCCGTGCCGTCACGGGAGGTAGTGACGATTACCGGATGGTCCAGGCCAGGCCACGCGAACGCCGCCACCCCCATCCCCGCCACGCCGCAAATCTGGCCGTCGAAGCAGGCCAGTTCACGCCCGTACTCGCGTGGGTCCCACACCCGGGCCGTCCCGTCACGGAAGGCGGTAACGATCACCGGATAGTCCAGGCCTGGCCAGTCCAGCGTCGCCACCCCCACCACGCCACAGGCCTGGCCCTCGAATCGGGCCACCTCCCGACCGGGTGGGTGAGGGTCCCATACCCGGACCGTCCCCTCACAGGAGGCGATGACGATTACCGGATGGTCCAGGCCAGGCCAGGCCAGCCTCGTCATCCCCACCACCGGGTATGTGTGGTTGTCGAGGCGGGCCAGCTCATGGCCGGGCCCGCGTGGGTCCCACACCCGGGCCGTCCCGTCACGGAAGGCGGTAACGATCGCCGGATAGTCCAGGCCCGGCCACGACAGCGCCTCCACCCCTACCACTGAGTTAATAAGGTTCCTAAGCTTCCTTATCGATGATCTCCTCGTCAGCCATCCGTGGAGACGGTAAAGAAGATAGGCGATCGCTCCTGCGAAAATGGCAGGGATTATTACGTTAACGAAGGCGTCAACGAGCAGGAAGTTGTGGGGCAGCTGTCCCAATACGGGTGCATATGGGTCTTTTACATACCAGAGCTTGAGGCCTAGGTATATGGCTCCCAATCCGTAAATTGTGGCAACAATAAGAGCGATAACCGCCGTTGATGCACCAATTATCTGAGCCCAAATTGCCGCCGACCGGCCACCGTTGCTAGGCGGGTTCCCGCCACTGGACTGGTCCGGCTTGTGTGCGGGAACATACTGCGGGTCTCGGCTTGAGCCCGGACCGCTTTCGGTCACCTTCATCGCCCCCCAGGACGCCGGTTAACATCCACATCTGAACATGCACCGATATCAGCCGAGTTTGGCATACTGCCCGCTCACTCGCCACGTCTGCGGGGTCTCCGCCAACGTCCGTCGAGATCCGTGTCCGAACGAAGCGTCGACGGCCGGGAGCCGGCCCGCAAAGAGGAGAGCCGGTGCCCGCGTCCGGGCTCAGCACACATCTGTGAGATCAGGAATAAGACCAAGCCACTGCCGCCCCGCTGGTGTGGTGGGATAACTGCAACGTCCACTTGGTCCGGAGCTGGCGGACTTCGCCCCGGAGAACCAGACCCGGATGCGGATCTGCCGAATGCCCGAATACAGCCCCGAGCGCTGCGTGACGCTCCCACTGATACGGGCATCAGGTCGTTTGTCAGGACGTTCGGCCCTACTGGTACGCCTCCGCGCTGTGCATGGTTCCGCCATCATGGCTCCGCGACGCGCTCGGTGTCAGGCGGGCCGCGTTCGCGGACACGTTCACTGCCGCGGAGGTGACGGCCATGCGACCCGGGGGCAGAAATGCCCAGCAGGCATCTGCTGACGGCGCGACCCTGGACGAACTGGAGAAGCACATCGCATTCCTGCGCTCTCCCGGTGCCCCAGGAGACGCCCATCCCGTGATCAGCTTCAACGTTGAAGATAATCACAAACCATGGAAGACGGACCAGCCGGCACGGGAGGACGACACGCAGACGATGACGCCGGGAGCCGCGAGATTCCAGGTGACTCCGATGGCCTGGCAGACACATACGGGGGGCAGCCATGCACTTTGACACCGGCCTGTCGTGGGTGGATGTGGAAGACGACTTCAGCCGGGCGCGGCGGCGGCAGGTGCTGGCCCGGCTCGCCGGCTGGCTGCGCCGCCGGCCAGACGACGACCGCATCCTGTCGTTCGACGAGGTGGTCGCCGCCCTGGGCTGGCGCGGTGAGCATTACCTTGGCCTGCAGACCATCGAGCTCGACACCGTGGCCGGAACCGTCGACTCCAGGCGCGATTTCGACCGCAGGTTCCGGCCCACCTCCAACCAGGTGCGGCAGCGGTGGGAGCGGCTCGATCTCGCGCAGCGGCGCGGCGTGGCGATCCCCCCCGATCGACGTCTACCGCGTCGGCGACCTGCACTTCGTCAAGGACGGTCACCACCGCGTCTCGGTCGCCAGAGCCACCGGGCACAAGACGATCGAGGCGTACGTGACCGTAGTGCTGACCCGGATTCCGGCCACCGGCATCTCCTGCCGCGGGGCTGGTAGCCTCGCTGCCACCTCACTGCAGCGCAGTGGGTCTGGCGGTTAGAGCACGCGACTGACCATACTGTCCTCCATGCTGACTCGCCGGACATTCCTACAGCTGATGGCCGCCTCCACCGGAGCGGCGATCACGGGCTCGGAGTTCCTCGCCCAGACAGCGGCCGGGGCCTCCACAGCGCTGTCACCGAACGGTTCGAACGGCATCAAGCACGTAGTCGTGCTGATGATGGAGAACCGGTCGTTCGACCACTTCCTCGGCTGGCTGCCCGGGGCCGACGGCCGTCACGACCTGACCTTCTTGTCGACGGACGGCAACTACTACCCCAACTACCGCCTGGCCCCCGACTTCCAGGGCTGCGGGTACAGCGACCCCGACCACAGCTGGGAGGGCTTCCTGGTCCAGCACAATTTCGGCAAGATGGACGGATTCCTGCAGCGGCCCACCGCCCCGGCTGACAACCCAGGGGTGACGTTGGCTAAGGCCAACACGTTCCCGATCGGCTACTACACCAACTTCCGCCATGATCGCACCCGCAAGGCAGTCCCCGACCTGCCTGTCATCGGGGCCCTGGCCGAGCATTACACGGTCCTGGACCGCTATTTCTGCTCGTTTGCCGGCGAAACCTTCCCGAACCGCTTCTACCAGCACGCGGCCCGGACTGACCGGGACCACAACTCGTTTACGATCTCCAAGCTGCCGGCCATCTGGGACCAGCTGTCGCCCATCCCCAACAAGCAGGGCATCCCGACCGGCGGGTACTTCTTCCGTGACCTGCCCTTCCTGGCGCTGTGGGGCACGAAATACTTCCCGTTCTGGCACCCCTTCGCGGACGGGGACACCGACGCTATCGGGATCCCGGTCACCACCCCGTCGTTCATCGACACCGTGGCGCAGGGGAACCTGCCCAACGTCAGCTTCGTCGATCCCGCCTTCGATACCGAGAGCAATGGCACATCGGCCGATGACCACCCGCTGGCCGACATCCGGCTCGGCGAACGGTTCATCGCCGACGCCTATCACGCCCTGGCCAGCGCCGGATACCTGGACAACACGGTGCTGGTCGTCACCTTCGACGAGTGGGGCGGGTTCTACGATCACGTACCGCCGCCGCGAGTCATCGACGACACCAACCCGGCGGACGTCGACCACACCGGCGACGCCTCGACCCCGACCGACGGCCAGCTGATCCCGGACTACCGGCAACTCGGGTTCCGGGTGCCGGCCATCGTGGTCTCCAACCTGGCGCGGCGCCAGGTGGTTCATCATGGCCCGTTCGAGCACGCCTCGACCCTGAGGCTGATCGAGACCACCTTCGGGCTGCACTCCCTCACGGCCAGGGACGCTCACGCCGAGAACCTGGGCAAGGTCCTGGGCCGGTCCCCGCGGCACAGCGTCCCGGCCGGCGCCATCCCGACCAGCAGCCAGGTGCTCGGGCCGGTCAACGACCCCTCGGCGATCTGCAGCGTCGACAGCGTTCAGTCGGTCTCCCCGGTCCCGGTACGGAAGGGCCATCACCACGGGGCCCCGGCCCCGTTTTCGCCATCGGGGTGGCCGACGGGTTCCGGGATGGCCGGGTTCGGCACGCATGTCCGGAAGGAGCGGGGCACGTAACGGTCCCGATGACACGTTTGCCTTCTTCCGTGCTTTCTGGGCGTATGCTTACCCTTTTCTTAACTGTTGTACTTAATGTGAGGTCATGGACCGCGGGCCTGCTGGCGTCGACGGCGCCGGACCGCGCCCGCCCGGAGTCCGCGTATCGCGCCGCCTGATCGCCGTCGGGACAGCGGCCGTGGTGGTCTTGCTCGGGGTGATCGCGGTGCTCGCGACCCGCCTCGCCGATGCGCCTCCGGCGGCCAGGGCCGTGACGCCCCGCCCCGCCCCGACCCCTGCCAGCCTGACCGTGCCGGCCATCTACCAGCGGCTCGCGCCGTCCGTGGTGCTCGTCCGCACCGCCCACGATCTCGGCACCGGCGTCATCGTGGCCGACGACGGCACGATCCTGACCGCGAATCACGTCATCGCCGGCGGCACGGCCATCACCGTCACGTTCGCCGACGGCACCACGGCGACCGCGATTGTCGTCGGCGCCGACCCGAAGCGGGACATCGCTACCCTCACCCCGGCGAAGCTGCCCCAGGTCGTCGTGCCCGCCACCGTCGGCGGAGGCGCCGGCGTGGGAGCGCCCGTCGTTGCCATCGGCAATCCGCTCGGCCTGACCGACAGCGTGTCCGCCGGGGTGGTCTCCGGCCTTGACCGGACCGCGGACACCAGTAACGGCAGGTTCTCCGGGCTCATCCAGTTCGACGCGTCGGTTAATCCGGGCAGCTCAGGGGGCCCGTTGCTGGACGCGCACGGGCTTGTCATCGGCATCGTCGTCTCGATCGCCGCACCGGCCGGCGAGGACGCGTTCGCCGGCATCGGGTTCGCGGTGCCCATCGGCGCCGCACTCGGCGGGGGTGGCGTTCAGGGGCCAGGGAAGGGGCCGCAGATATGAACGACGCAACGGCAGCAGTCCAGGACGAAGGAGCCCGATGACCACGACGCCGAACGACCGGCCGTCCCCGTCACCCGGCCAGTACACCAACCCGCTGCAACCGGTGCTCTTCGAGGTCAAGCGCACCATCGTCGGCCAGGACGTCCTGCTCGAGCGGATGGCGATCGCCCTGCTTTCCGGCGGGCACCTGCTCGTGGAGGGTGTCCCCGGGCTGGCCAAGACGCTGTCCGTCAAGTCACTCGCCGCGGCGGTCGGCGGTCAGTTCCAGCGCATCCAGTTCACGCCCGACCTGGTGCCGGCCGACCTGACGGGAACGCGGGTCTATCAGCAGCACAGCGGTGAGTTCCAGACCCAGCTCGGCCCGGTCTTCACGAACCTGCTGCTCGCCGACGAGATCAACCGCGCGCCGGCCAAGGTGCAGAGCGCCCTGCTCGAGGTGATGCAGGAACACCAGGTCACCATCGGCCGCGAGACCCACCAGGTGCCCGAGCCGTTCCTCGTCATGGCGACGCAGAACCCGATCGAGTCCGAGGGCACCTACCCGCTGCCTGAGGCGCAGGTCGACCGGTTCATGATGAAGGTCGTCGTCGACTACCCAAGCGCCACCGAGGAACACGCGATCGTCGACCGCGCGCTGCGCCACGCCGAACCGGTCCGCGCCATGCTCGGCCCGGCTGACCTGATCAGCATGCAAGAGCGCGTGCTCGACGTCTATGTCGACACCGCCGTCGTCGACTACGCCGTGCGCCTGGTGACCGCAACCCGGAGGACGTTCGGTGCCGGGCTCAGCGACCTGAAGCGTTACGTCAGCTACGGAGCCAGCCCGCGCGCCTCGATCGCCCTGGTCACCGGCGCCCGGGCGCTTGCGTTCCTGTACGGCCGGGACTACGTCCTGCCGGACGACGTCCGCGAGCTTGCTCTCGACGTCATGCGGCACCGCATCGTGCTGTCGTATGAGGCGCTCGCCGACGACGTCACCGCGGATGCGATCATCACGAAGGTGCTCGACGCCGTGGCCGAGCCCGAGGTCGTCCTGAGCGGCCGCTGACCATGCGCACCGCTCCGGAACGGCTCCTGGCCCGCCTCGAATGGCGGGTCGTCCGCCGCCTCGACGGACGCCTCGCGGGCGGCTACCGCACGGCGCACCGGGGGACCGGAACCGACCTGGTCGGCCTGCGCGAATACACCGAGGGCGACGACGCGCGGCACATCGACTGGAACGTCACCGCCCGGCTGAACGAGCCGCAGCTTCGCGTCTTCACCGAAGACCGCGAGCTCACCGTGTGGCTGGTGCTCGACCGTTCGGCGTCCATGACGGTGGGGCCGCCCGGGCGCGGCAAGCACGACGTGCTCGGCGAGCTTGCGCTGGTGCTCGCCCGGCTGCTCGGCCGGGGCGGGAACCGCGTCGGCGCCCTCCTCTACGACACGGGGCTCTACGACAACGGGCGGCACGACACCGGACCAGTGCGCATCGTGCCTCCAGGCACCGGACGCAGGCACGCGCTGCGCATCGGGGCCGAACTCGCCAGGACCGCCGACGCCAGCCGGTCCGGCGGCCGCGGCAGCACAACCGACCTAGCGGCGATGCTCGACGCGGTCGCCAAGCTGGCCAGGCGCCGCGCCCTGGTCGTGGTCATCTCCGACTTCATCGGCGACGGCGACTGGGGACGGTCGCTACTGCGTCTGACGCTCCGTCACGAGGTCGTCGCCCTGCGCGTCGTCGATGCCGCCGATGACGAGCTGCCCAACGTCGGCCTGGTCGTTGTCGAAGACGCCGAGACGGGGGAACAGCTCGTCATCGACTCTTCAGATCCGCTGCTGCGCACCCGGCTCCGCGCTCGTGTGGAGGAACGTGACACCAGCCTGGCCGCCGGAATGCGCCGGGCCGGGGTGCCGATCCATCGCATCGGCACGGCCGCCGACCTGGCCACGGCGCTCATCGAGGTCGTCGCGAGCACCCAGCGCAGGCGTGCGTGAGACTCGCCGACCCTGTTCTGGCGGCCGTCGGCCTGCTCGTGGCCGCGGGCCTGACCTGGGCCGCGGTAGTCGTCGCGCGGCGGCGGGCCGCCGCACTCGCCGCGGCCGGGCTTACGGCGGGCGGCCCCGGGCGCGGCCGCACCCGGCTCGGGGGTGTGTGGTTCACCATCGCCGGCCTCGCCGTGCTCGCGATCGCCGTGGCCGGCCCGGCGGCGTCCGTCCCGGTGTCCCGAGCCTCCGGCACCGTCATCCTCGCCATTGACGTCTCCGGCAGCATGATCGCCACCGACGTGGCGCCCAGCCGTCTTGCCGCCGCGAAGAAGGCGGCGCTGAAGTTCATCGACGCCCAGCCGGACAAGGTGGACATCGGCGTCGTCGCGTTCCAGCAGGGCGGCCTCGAGGCCGCCCTGCCGACCCCCGATCACGCGACGGCCTCGGCCGCGGTCCGCCGGCTGAAGGCCGCCGGCGGCACGTCACTCGGCGACGCCATCCTCGCCTCGCTTTCCGCGATCACGCACAAAACGGTCGCCATCGGCCGCGGCGGCAGCGAGCCGGACATCGGCTTCTGGCCCTCGGCCACCATCGTGCTGCTTTCCGACGGGCAGAACGAAGCCGGGGCCGCCAGCAGCAGCACCGGCACCGATGCCGGCACCGACGCGGCTGCCTCGGTGGCCGAGAAGGCTGGCGTGCACATCGACACCGTCGGCGTCGGGACCACCGCGGGCACCACCGTCGTGGCCGATGGCTATCACCTGTTCACCGCGCTGAACCCAGCCGCCCTCAAATCGATCGCGCAGGCCACCGGCGGCACGTACCACCCGGCGTCGGACGCGAGCGAGCTCGACGGGATCGCCTCATCCATCAACTTGAGGCTCACGGTCACCAGCCAGCCGCTGCCGCTGGCCGGCGCGTTCATCGGCCTGGCTCTCGTGCTGCTCGCGGCGGGCGCCGTGCTCACCGTGACCCGGACGGGCCGGGTGGTCTGAATGTCCTTCTCCTGGCCGTGGGCGCTGCTCGCGCTCCTCGTCATCCCGCTGGTCTTCGTCACCTGGTGGCTGTCACGGCGCAGGCGCAGGCGCTCCGTGGTCCGGGTGACCTCGCTTGCGCTCGTCCGGACAGCCATGCCTGGCCGCTCGCGCTGGCGGCGGCGCATCCCCGTGGCGCTGCTGACGCTTGGCCTGGCCGTGCTCGCGGTCGGTGCCGCCCGCCCGCAGGCGACCGTGCCCGTCGCGTCGTCGTCCGCGACGATCATGCTCGCCCTGGATGTCTCGGGCTCCATGTGCTCCACTGACGTCAAGCCGAACCGGCTCACCGCCGCCGAGCAAGCGACCAGCGCTTTCGTCAAGTCCCAGACGGGCGGCCCGCGCATCGGCCTGGTCGCCTTCGCCAGCACTGCCGTCGTCCTGGTCCCGCCCAGCGCGGACACGAAGCAACTGCTCAGTGGGCTCGGTGGTCTCACTACCTCGTTCGGCACCGCCATCGGTGAGGGCATTCTGACCTCGCTCGACGCCATCGCCCAGGTCGACCCGGCGGTAGCGCCGACCGGCGCGACCGCCTCCCGCGGCCGCGGTGCCGGCTACGCCAACGACGTGATCGTGGTCCTCACCGACGGCTCGAACAACCGGGGGGTCGACCCGCAGATCGCGGCGAAGGAGGCCGCCGGCCGGGGTGTCCGCGTCTTCACTATCGGCTACGGCACCGATAACCCCGCGCCGCTCGCGTGCAGTTCGGCGCAGTTCGGCGGGTTCAGCGGGTTCGGCGGCGCGGGCGCCGGGTTCGGCGGCCGGCCCGGCGGGGGCAACCCGTTCGATGCCGACTTCGGCGCGCTCATGCAGATCTCACGGACTACCGGCGGCACGTTCTACCGCGCGCAAGATGCGGCCCAGCTCAGCCGGACGCTCGCCAGGCTGCCCGCCGCCTTCACGATCGTCCGCAAGCACATCGATCTCGCTTCCTGGTTCGCCGTCGGCGGCGGCCTGCTCATCGCGGCGGCGGTGGCGCTGTCGCTGTGGTGGAACCGCACCCAGCGAGTGCCCGCGCCTCCGAGAAGCGCGGATCACTGACCGCGCCCGCTCCCGTTACTCCCTTACTCCGCCCCGGGATCGGCGTCCGCGTCCTCGAGTTCGGGATCAACCCCGCCTTCCCGGTGCTTTTCTGATGCGCGCATTACGGCCCGCAGCTTGGCGAACTCGGCGGTATGCGACAGGTCAGGCTCGCTGCCGGCGCTTCCCGGCTCAGGCATGCGGTCACTCATGGCCAGATTCTCCTCCAGACGATGGTCCCATCCAAGCACGCTACCGGGAACAGGTTCCCCGCCGTGACCAGCCGCCGCACAACTAATTTTCCGGACGGGCCTGGCCGGAGATGGTGCCGGGACCAGGAAAGGAGTTGCTGTTGCTTCCGATCAGGTGAAGCCGACGTTCAGGTCGAAGTGTCCGAGCCGCAGGTGAAGGACTCCGCCGCCGGCCCAGTGCACGATGTATGCCAGCAGGATGATGACCAGGATGACGACCACCAGCCAGAAGAAGAACACGACGATTCCGGGGATGACGTACCCAGCTACTCTTCTCGTTCTAGCCACGGCCTCCAGCTACCCGGCGCCGCCCGGATTATCCGCAACGGGCGCGGCGCGGAGCGGCGTGGCTCCTGTCCGTTGGTGTCCTCGCCGACGTCGCTATGGGCGCCGGCCTGCTCTGCGGAGGAGCTCCCGCTCTATCGTCTCGGCCCAGGCCACCTCTTCCCCCCGGTGCTCTCGAGCGTTGCGGATGAGCCTGAGATTGTTGACCGTGGATTCCGGCTCCCAGTTCTCCCGCACCATGGCCAGCGCGCTGGCCATGGCCCGTTTCGCGGCCGCCTCGTCCTTGGCCAGCACCGCGAGCTCCAGCCGCGTGGCATGATCCCAGTAGTCGGCCTTGCCGCTGGCCAGGCGCCGCTCGACTGCGTAGGAGACAGCGGGGAGGAGTTGCTCGCGCCGCGGGTCGGGCGGATCGCGCACCTCCATGAGGGTCAGGGCGTTGATCCCCGGGTAGGCGTCGCGCCAGTCCGCCTCAAACCCCGACAGGTAGGCTCCGATGGCCCTCTCGAGAAGGCCATCGGCTAGGAACGATTCACCGGCTTGCTTCGCGTCATTCCACTCGTCCTTGTACACCCGGCCGAGGATGCCGTAGGTCTCGCTGCTCGGTCCTTGCTCCTCGATCAGCTCCAGCAGCACCCGCTCGGCGGGCTTGCGCTGCTTCAGCCTGTTGAGCGCCAGCCCTAGCTGCTCACGGACGAGGGGGGTCTTGGCCAGCGGCCGGGGCATCCGCTCTACCAGGGAGATCATCTCCTGATACCCCATAACCGCGCGGTACGACAGGTACAGATCGATCAAGATGCCAGCCTCTACGTCGCGCAGATCCCCGAGTTCCCGCTCGGCCTGCCGGACGGCCTCCAGTCCTTCCTCGCGCGCCTGGGCCAGCCGCTCTTTCCAGATAGCCGAGTACCGTACCCGGTCCCGAAACACGTCGGTCTTCAGCCTGGTGATATCCGGGAAGCCTTCGATCAGCTGAAAGACCGGGCTGTCGACCGAGGCGTCGCGGGCGGCCATGAGCCGCTCGGCTAGGCGCGCGCGGGACGCATCGACGTCGGTGGGGCCGTCGGCCGGGCTGAGCGGGTAGGCCAGCCCTCGATCGAGGGCGACGTCAAATGGCAGCCGGGTGCCTGCGGCGAAGACGAGCACGGTCGAGTAGGGCCGGACCGCGTGGCGGACCCCCAGCTCATAGAACACGTTGGCGTTGGCGAAAGTCAGGTCGGCCACCGCGTATTCGCACAGGATCAGCCGCTCGAACATCGGCTTGTGCACGATGCCGCCGGTCATGTCCTCGTCGGCGCGGACAGGCTCGAGTCCCACGGCCCGGACAGCCGGAGCGATAAGCTGCTCGTAGACTGCGTCGAAGTCGATAGAGGTCCCCGCAGCGTCGGATTTGCGGCCGAACGGCATGAGCACGAAGCACAGCGGACCGGATCCCGCCGCCTGCCCGCCGCCACCTCCGGGGGAATCAGCCTCATTGTGCATTGGTCATGTCCTTGTGTCGTCGGGGATCTCTATCTGCGAGGTGAGCTGGCCCCACTGAGCCTGTTCCTGCCGGAACACCGCCTCAACCCGCTTCACCAGCTCCGCCGCACCCTCTTCGGGAGATCGCGGTACGGACGGGCCTGCCTCAGCCGCCGGACGCGCGGCAGCATGGACGGCACGCACGGCATCACCGTATATCTTGGCCTGCTGCTCGAAGGCGTAGAGGCTGCCGTAGCTGGTCAAGGCGGCGGACGCCGCGGGCAAGACAGTGGCCAGGACCAACCACACCCAGGCCGGGCCGACCTTGGCGCCAGCCAGCACAGCGGCCGCCGTGGTAAGGCCGAGCAGAATCGCCGACAGAGACAACGCCTGATCGATGGCGCTGTCGAACAAGGTCCGCCGGCCGGCATAGAAGGTGACCTGGTCATCGATCCGGCACTCCCGGTAGAAGCTGAGCAGCTCGTCGGTGCGCTGGCTCATAGAACACCCTCCGCGGCCGCGATATCCTCGACCTGCCGCAAGAGCCGTTCCTCGCGGTCGTCTTCCTCGTAGCCCCCCACCCGGCCCAGGAAGAGGAAGAACTCGCTCTTGATCCGCTCCGCCTTGAGCCGGGCCGTGAGGTATCCCTGCTGGGCGCGGCGGCCCCGCACCAGCGCCGTCACGCCGGTCAGCAGCCCGGCCAAGACAGCTTGGGCCGCGGCGATTCCCTTGTTCCCCCCGCCGCTGGCTGCCTGCCAGGCGCCCAGCACCGTAACCGTCAGCCCGCCGGCGATCAGCGTGACTTGCTGCCGCCAGAACCGGTTCTGCAGCAGTTGCGCCTCGTGGTCCAGCCGCCTGAACGGCGGCTCGATCTCTTGCCGCCAGATCACGAAGTCCGGGATCAGCGCGGGAAAGCGGTCATCAGCATCCTCGGACAGGACGGGCCAGTCCTCGTCCCAGGGGTCATCCAGGTTCGGGTGCCACCAGAACGGCTTGGGAAACCGCGCAACCAGCGCTGGTCGCTTCATATCCGAACCCCCATTTCCCGAAATGACCGCGCCAATCTACCGTCCAGCCACGGTTGTGGGAAGTACCCCAATCAGGTGGCGGCTGCCATCGCGCGGCCCCACTCCAGGCTCGAATGCCCTTAAGGAACGGGAGACAATAGGTCATGGGCAGCGTGCCCGGGGGATCCCGCGCCGGATAGACCGCGAGAGGCCGGTAACTAGCCCGGCGGGCTCTCGCCTGGTCGGTGACCGTGCTGGTCGAGCTCATGGCCGGTAGTGCTGTCGACATGGGCCGGGATTGGTCCCTCATGCCGGTCACCTGTGCTGGATGTGCCCGACGGCTCGAACATGAGAATCGAGGCGCCGGGTGATGAGGGCTTGTGCTCGGTACCTTTCGGCACGACGAACATGTCGCCTTGGCGCAGCGTGACGGTGGTCTGGCTGCCGCTAGCATCGCGGATTGCCACATCGAACTGGCCGTCGAGGACCATGAAGAACTCGTCGGTGTCTTCGTGTACGTGCCACACGTGCTCGCCCTTGGTGTGGGCCACGCGAACCTCGTAATCGTTCATGCGGGCGACGATCCGCGGACTGTAAATCTCGTCGAATGATGCCAGTGCCGCGGTGACATTAACGGGGGCAGCGGTCATCCCGCCATCGTAATCACCGGACGGTGAGGAACCCGGGCACAGCCGGTATCCGGCTCCGCCGCCAGTGGCTACGGCCGGGCGCCGAGGTTCTGGCTGGCACGTCAGCACGACGCGGACTACCGTGAAGATCGGCCCAGGAGGTATGACATGGCTAATCAGGCGTACAGCGACGCAGGTCCGGCTCCGGTCGGCCGAAGGCCGCGGCGGGCGCGATGACGGTGCTGGTCGGCCGCCGCGAAACGTTCAATGCCGCGCATCAGCTGTATGACCCCGGCCTGTCGGATGACGAGAACCGGCGGCTGTTCGGGAAGTGCGCGAACCTGCACGGGCACAATTACGTCCTGGAGGTCGTGGTGGCCGGCGAGGTCGATCAGGCCAGCGGCTACGTGCTGGACCTGAAGGCGCTGTCTGACATCATGAATGGGCAGGTCATCCGGGATGTGGATCACCGAAACCTGAATACCGACGTGCCGTGGCTCTCCGGACGCATCCCGACCACTGAGAACCTGGCGGTGACCTTCTGGGAGCGGCTCCAGCCGGAGCTTCCTGAGGGGCTGCTGCGGTCCGTCCGCGTCTGGGAGACCGATAAGAACTGGGCTGAGGTCGGTGATCAGGTCTGAGGTTCCGGCCCGGGCGGGTCAGGAATTGCGGAGGCGCTACACCACCGCCGACCTCCGCGTGTTCACCCGCGACGAAACGAGCCGGTTCGTCCCCCGTGGGGACGGTGATCCGCAAACCGACGTGGTCCTGGCCTGGGAGTTGCTGTACCGGCTCGAACCGGAGCTCTATGACCGGCTGGCCAGCGCCGAGAAACTCCACCCGGATGTGCTGGGCTGGCTGCCGCACGGCGTAGACCGGATCGCCGAGGTCGGCGCGGGCTCGGGACGGCTGACGCTCGAGCTCATCGAGCGTGGCCGGGAGGTGGTGGCGGTTGAGCCCGCCAAGCCCTTGCGCCAGATCTTGAAGCGGAAGCTCACGGCAGCCGATCACGGCAACCGGGCCCGGGTGATCCACGGGTTTTTCGACGAGCTGCCCCTCCCTGACAGATTCGCCGACCTGGTCATCGCCTGCTCGGCCTTCACGCCCGCCCCGGGGCACGGCGGCGAGGCCGGCCTGTCCGAGATGGAGCGGGTCTGCAGGCCGGGCGGCTGCGTCGCCATCATCTGGCCGAACAACCTCGACTGGCTCGCCGCCCGCGGCTACCGGCATGTCTGCTTTGACGGACCGATGAGCATCGAGTTCCCCAGCTACGAAGAGGCAGTCGAGCTGGCCAGGATCTTCTTCCCCCGCGCGGCCGAGGAGGTCGCCCGGCGCGGCCTGCGGCGAGTTCCCTTCGAGGTACTGAGGATCAACCCGCCGCGCGACCTTGCCTTCAAGGTGCTGGCCCGATGAGAGTGGCCCCATGAGAATGGCCCAATGAAAGTGGCACAGTGAAGATCGCCATCATGGCGCCGCTCGTGACGGCCATCCGTGAGCCTCAGCGTGGCGGCTCGCAGGCCTTCGTGTCCGATCTGGCCCGCGGCCTGACCGGCCGGGGGCACGAAGTCCACCTCTACGCCGCCTCCGGATCGGAGATCCCGGGCGTAGAGGTGATCGACACCGGAGTCGATCCCGAGTCTCTGGCGGCCACGCTCTACCGGGCTTTCGGCCATTCCGGGTCTTCGGGTCCAGCCGGACCCGGGCCAGCCGGGCCCGAATCAGCGGCGGCCGAGTCCGCTTTCGCCCGCGCCTATCGCAGCGTGCAGGAGATCCAGTATGACGTGATCCACAATCACGCCTTCGACGCGCCGGCCGTCCGGCTCGCCGCGGCGCTGCAAGCGCCGGTGGTACACACGCTCCACCTGCCGCCGGACGAGGCGGTGGCGGCGGCGCTTCGTCATGCGGCCCGGAGCGGCCGGCCGCCGGCGGTGGCCGCCGTATCGGTATTCCAGGCGAGCGCCTGGCGCCCGATCGTCCGTATCGACGCGATCCTCCCGCCTTACGTGCCCACCCATGTCATCCCCTGGTCGCGGGAGGCAGGGGAGGGCGCCATCTTCGCGGGCCGGCTGAGTCCTGAGAAGGGCGCCGCCGAAGCCATCGACATCGCCCGCGCGGCCGGAGTGCCGATCGACGTCTACGGGGATGCCTATGACGCCGGGTACAGCCGGGACCGGATCGGCCCGCGACGAGCCTGGCCAGGCGTGACGGTTCACGATGCCGTGCCGCGGGCATCGCTATGGGCGGCCATGGCGCGCGCCGCCGTGGTCCTGTTTCCCGCTAGATGGGCCGAACCCTTCGGAATGGCCGCCGCCGAGGCCCAGGCGTGCGGGACTCCCGTCGTGGCGTTCAGACGCGGGGCCCTCGGTGAGGTAATCGAGGACGGTGTGACGGGCTTCCTGGTGCCGCCGGATGACATCGCGGCCGCTGCGGAGGCCGTCGGGAGGACGGCCAGGATTTCTCGTTCGGACTGCCGCGACCATGCCGAAGGCCATCTCGACCTGGACCAGAGCCTGGACGCTCACGAGCGGCTCTACCGGCAGGCGGTTAGTTCCTGGGCCGGGACGGCAGACGATGGGTGATCCGGTGCACTGGCTAGGCGGACGGGTGGCGGTCGTCACGGGCGCTAGCCGCGGGATCGGGGCGGCCACGGCCGCGGCCATAGCGGCGGCTGGCGCTCAGGTCGTCCTGGCCGCCCGTGACCGCGACGCTCTCGACGGCGTCGCCAGCCAGATCCGGCACGCGGGCGGCGAGGCTCTACCGGTGCCCACGGACGTGAGCAAGGGCGCCGATGTCGAGCGTCTTTTCGCCGCGGCCGGGGCGGCTGGCCCGGTCGCGGCGCTGGTCTGCGCGGCCGGGGTGCTGACGCGGGCGCTGTTCGCCGAAACGACAGCCGAAATCTGGGAACAGACGCTCGGGGTCAACCTGACCGGCTCATTTCTCTGCTGTCGCGCGGCGTTCACCGCCATGCTCCCGGCGGGTGAAGGGCGGATCGTCAACATCGCCTCGCTGTCCGGCGTCTACGCCACCGAGAAGTTTCCCGGGCTGGCCGCGTACAACATCTCCAAGTACGGGGTCATCGGCCTCACCGAGGCGATCGCGGTGGAGGGTAAAGAGCACGGCATCAGTGCTATTTGCATCAGTCCCGGCGCCGTCGATACCGAGATGCTGCGCCGGGCCAACCCAGCACTGCGCCCCGGCCTGACCCCCGGTGATGTCGCGGAGCTGATCGTCGCGCTGCTTGACAGCCCGCTGGCCCCGGCCAGCGGCGCGAACATCCCCCTGTTCTCCAACGCCTAACGGGGCTGGGGCTAGGCCAGCGACCACAGGTCCGCGTGTTCGTCGGCGAGCACGCCGCGGGCAGGCCGGGCGCGCGCGGCAACCAGGCGCGCGCTGGCCGCCATCTCGGAATCGCGGTCCAGTTCGGGATCACCGCCCCGGTCTAGCCCGACGGCGGCCCGCACCACCCCGTCCACCAGGTAGAAGCCGACCAGCTTGCCCTCCTCCACACTGCCACGGACCACGAACTCGTCCCACTTCGCGACGTGGCCGACGTACTCGATTGTGTGCTCGTACTGATCGGACCAGAAGCTATGGACGTAGTCATACGGGACCGTCGAGCCGAGCATGGACCGCGCCGCCGCGGCGCCCTGCTTTTCCGCGTTGTTGTAATGCTCGACCCGGATCCGCCCGAATAGCGGGTGGAGGTGGTTCGCCACGTCGCCGGCCGCGTAGACGTCAGCCACGCTGGTCCGGCAGAGCTCGTCGACCAGGATTCCGTTGTCCTCCGCGAGCGACGACCCCGCGGCGGCGGGGATATCGGGTTCCACCCCGATGCCCGCGACGGCGAAATCGCACGGGACACGACGGCCGGCCGCGGTCACGATCGCCTCGACCCGTTCGGTCCCTTCAAACGCGGCCACCTGGTCTCCGGCCAGCAACTCGACCCCGTTCGCCCGGTGGATGGCTGCGATCAGCGCGCCGACCTGGCCGCCCAGGACCCGGTCCAGCGGGGCCCGGCCGGGAAAGACCGCGGTCACCTGAACCCCGAGCTGGGTCAGCGAGGCCGCCACCTCGCAACCGATGAACCCCATGCCGACCACGACCGCGCGGCGACCCGCCACCGCCTCCTGCCTGATCGCGTCGCACTCGGCCACCGTGCGCAGGTAGTGGATCCCGGGCAGCTCAGCCCCTGGATTCCCGAGCCGCCTGTTACGCGCTCCGGTCGCTATGAGGATCTTCTGATAGCTGATCTCCTCGCCCGAGCCCAGAACGACCGTATGTGCGGCCGGATCGATGCCCGCGACGCTCGCGCTGCGAATGTCTACGCCGTGCTCGGCGTACCAGCCGGCCGGCCTGACGTACCAGCCCTCGAGGTCCTCTTCCGAGCGCAGGTACGTCTTGGACAGCGGCGGCCGCCCAAACGGGACACCCGGTTCCCGGCTGACGATCACGACCGGCCCGGCGAAACCTTCCTCCCGCAGGGTGGCGGCCGCGTTGCCCCCCGCGAGGCCGCTGCCGACGATCACGATCGGGTAACCGCCGATGCTCTCAGACACGCCTCACCGATCCGGTTGCAGTTTCTACCCGCCAGAAGGCTACTGGCTCGCGTCCTCCGCGCTGCGAAACACCGATGAAACATACGGCTCCTTGTTTTCACGGAAATGAAATCCGTCAGCGCATCCCATGAAATCCGCGCTGCCGAATCTGGGCGACAGATCCGGTAAAGGAGACCTGAGTGAAGATCGACACTGGCTCTACCGCGTGGATGCTCGCGGCTACCGCGCTGGTCCTGCTCATGACGCCCGGCCTGGCCTTCTTCTACGGAGGGATGACCCGGGCCAAGAGCGTCCTGAACATGATGATGATGTCGTGGGTCGCCATCATCACCGTGACGATCGCGTGGGTGCTGTACGGGGACTCGCTGTCATTCGCGAAGGGCAACGGGTTCATCGGCGGCCTCGAGTACCTCGGCGAGCACGGGCTGGTGCACAGCGCGTCCCGGGTGACGGGCATTCCCGACCTCATCTTCTCCGCCTTCCAGCTCACGTTCGCCGTCATCACCGTCGCGCTGATCAGCGGCGCGATCGCGGACCGCACCAAGTTCGGCGCCTGGGCGGTGTTCACCGTCGCCTGGGCCACGCTGGTGTACTTCCCGGTCGCCCACTGGGTGTGGGGCGGCGGCTGGCTCAGCAGCCTCGGGATCGAGGACTTCGCCGGCGGCACGGTCGTCCATGTCAACGCCGGCTCGGCCGGGCTCGCGCTCGCGATCGTCCTCGGCAAGCGCCGGGGCTGGCCCAAGGACCAGATGCGGCCGCATAACCTCCCGCTGGTGCTGCTCGGCGCCGGGCTGCTGTGGTTCGGGTGGTTCGGCTTCAACGCGGGCTCCGAGCTCGCGGCGGACGGAACCGCCGCGCTGGCGTTCATGAACACCCAGATCGCGACCGCGGCCGCGGCCGGCGGCTGGATCCTGGTCGAGCGGTACCGCAACGGCAAGCCGACCACGCTGGGGGTCGCCTCCGGCGCCGTCGCCGGGCTGGTCGCGATCACGCCCGCCTGCGCGTTCATCGAGCCCTGGGCGGCGATCTTGCTCGGCCTGGCGGCCGGCGCCATCTGCTGCTACGCGATCGGGATCAAGCACCGGCTCGGCTTCGACGACTCGCTCGACGTGGTGGGCGTGCACCTGGTCGGCGGCGCGTTCGGAGCGGTGTCACTGGGATTCCTGGCCGCCTACCCGCTGCTGGCCGGGCAGCGCAAGGGGCTGTTCTACGGCGGCGGTGTCGCGCAGCTCGGGGTGCAGGTCCTCGGCCCGGTCGCGGTCGGCCTGTACTCCTTCACCGTCGCCTGGATTCTCGGCAAGATCATCGACAAGACGATGGGCTTCCGGGTCTCCGCGGAGGACGAGGTGACCGGCGTCGACGTCACGCAGCACGCCGAGACCGCCTACGAATTCGGCAGCATCCACCTCGGCCACACCGCCAGGCCCGGCGTGACCGCCAGCCCCGGCGTGACCGGCACGGGCCGGGACGCGGCGGACCGCGAATCGGAACCGGTGACCAGGGCCCGCTGACACCGGCAGCCCACCGGGTTCCTCTCGGCCCCTCGGCGCCGAGAGGAACCCGGGAAGATTGAACAGTATTTCGATAACCAATCGAACATTCTGGCCATCCGCTATGGCGATACCATAGTGATCCAAGCGCCGTCGTCGGGTGGGGCTCCGGGAAGTCATTGGAATCTGGATGGCAGTTGGGTACCGGTCGATCTTCTCGCTGCGGCACGGCCAGGACGCGGTGCGGCTCACAGCGGAGCAGTTCCGCTCGTGGCTGGCGTTCAAGGGATACGGCCCCGTGGCTGTTGCCCCCGGAGTTCACGAGGTAGCCGAACACGCTCAGCTCGTCGTGACCGAACTGCATTCGCACGATGGCTCCCGCTCGCTGCGGTACCGGCTGACGGAGTCTTCATCCGCGGCGGAAGCGGGGGAGTGGGTGACGACCGTGACGGTGCACCGTCACGGCCGGGAGGATGACTGGGTCTGGGTCGATGTCAACGCGCCGCCATCAACGTCCGGGCCGGTTGCATCACATGAGCGGCTCGTCAGGGACGTTGACGCCGCGGACGCGTGGTGGACGGGGGTCCCGCACATGGTCCGCGCGATCTTGTCGGCGGCAGATGCCCACGACGGAGAGATGATCCTGTCCGCCCGGCCGGCCTTGGTCACCGTGGCTGACGTCGATGGCCTGATATCGGCGATCTGCGATCCGGGCCGCCGCGGTACCGCTCTTGTTGCCGCGCCTATCCCGGATGTTCCCGTGTCGGGGATGATCGGCCATGTCGAGCGGCTGACCCGCGAGTGCGTCGGGCTGTCCGGAATCTACGTCCTCGACAGCGGGGCGGCCGCGAAGCTCGAGGAAGCGTTCGCACCCTCGCACTCGGTGCCGCTGGGAGCGGTTCGGACGTTCTTGCCCGAGGTCGATCCGGCCAGCGCCGTCGATGCCCGGCGGCACCGTGTGCTGCTAGCCCGAACGATCGCCGAGCAGCCTCCTGGCAAGCTCGCGCATTTGCTTGGCCGGGCGAACCGAAGCCGGGCACTGAACCTGCCGCTGCCTTCGCATGTTGCCCAGGTCGATCGCTTGCTGTCCAGGGAGGAGCCGGCCGCCGTCCTGCGAGCCATCCAGGCAGCGCCGCCGGACCCTTTCGCTCGCAGGCCAGATGACCGGGCTGCTGGCCTGGCTCCGGCAGGGCAGGCAGCGACCACGGCGGTCCGCGAGGTCGCCATCGCTGGTGAGCTGCTGACTAGTCTGGTCAGCGAGTTCCAGTCTGGCGCCTCCCACGCTGACGCGCCGGGCGGGCCTGACGACATGACCGCCCGGTTCCGGGAGTTGCTGGCCGAAGGCCGGGGAGTGCTGCGCGGTCATCAGGAGATTTCGCGGCGGCTCGCGGCCCTCCAGGACATGCTTGAAGACGTAGAAGACGATCGTGATCTGGTCCGCGCCCGGCTGGAGGATGAGCAGCTGGCTCACGCCGAGACGCAGGCCGAGCTGCTGAGGGCGAAGCTGGAGCTCGACCGGCTTCGCGGCATTCTCTCCCGAGTTGGCCGCGTCGATCAGACCCGGGCTGCCGCGGCGGCAGCGCAATCGCCCGGATCGTTCGGCGAGCTACTCGAGCGGCTCGATGAGCACGTGCTCTCCTGCGTCATATTCACCGGAGACCCCAAGAACGCGCTAGAACTTGACGACTTCGACCCGCTCGGCACCTGGGCCGCCAAATCCTGGGACGTGCTGCGGGTCCTCGACGGATACGCCGCCGCGCGGCGTCGCGGTGAATTCAGCAAAGGGGTTCACGCCTACCTTGGCCACACTCCTCCGGGGCGGCCTGGCTATTCGCCGGGCGCGCATTCCACTCAGGAGTCCGAGCCGGTCGAACGCTCACCTAAACTCCGGAAGCTGCGAGTATTCCCGGTTCCCAGGGACATACATCCGGATGGCGCCATTTTCATGGATGCGCATTTCAAGATAGCCAGGAAGGGCCTGGTCTCCCCCCGGATCCACTATCACGATGACGCCAGCAAGACCGGGAAGATCTACGTGGGCTACATCGGCAAGCACCTGCCGAACGCGCATACGAATTAGACATTCCCGGGTCCCGCCGCCCCCGCCGCCGGCTCATTCCGCCGGCTGGTCGAGGCACCGCATGTTTCGAGTGCGGCCAACGGGTAGGCAACCCCTCGGGAGCTGGCTGCCTTCAGGTAGGTGATGGACGTGCGGCGGTATCTGCTTGTGCTCGACATGGACTTGCTCGCGGTGGATGAGCAGTGCGAGCGGGGGCCGGTCAGCTATCTCGTAGCTCGGCAAGAGCACGAACGGTGCGAGGTGGTGGTCCTGTCTCTGGTCACGGACCAGAGACAGTCAGCCACGGAGATGCTGATCTTCGCTGGAATCGGACGGATGCCCATAGCGCCGCCGCCCGATGCAGGCATCAAGGCTGTGGCCGAGCATCGTATGGACCTGGCCATTCACTACCTGAAGGTGATCGGCTGCGAGGCGAGCGGCCTCGTCAGCGACGAGGATCTGGTGGATGCCGTGCGCTCCGAAACCAGCGCTCGCGACTATGACGGGGTGATCGTGGCGGTCGGCAGGCCAGGTGGCCGCGGGCTGACTCGTGCCCTGCATCTGGACCCGCTTCACCAGTTGCGGAGGCGCTGGGGCAAACGGCTGATCGTTTGCCAGCCCGGCGCGACGTAACCGGGACGTCGGTACGGTGATCCGGGGAGTGTCCCCGTGACGTATTAGGGCTGGGCGGGGGTTAGCCCTGCTCGACGAGGCAGTCGGTTAGGGGAGGGCTCATGGCCATCGGTGTGATCTTCGATTTCCACGGCGCAACCAATGAGCAGTACGACGAGGTGTGCCGTGCGCTGAACGGCGGCCAGCCGCTGCGCTCGCTGGCAGAGTGGCCTGGCGGCGGTTGCCTGTCGCACGTGGCGGGGGCAACGCCCGAAGGTCTCCGCGTTCTCGATGTCTGGGACTCACTTGAGAAGTTCCAGGCGTTCGGCGAGAAGCTGATGCCTCTCCTTCAGGAGGCGGGCATCCAGCCCGCGGAGCCGACCGTCTTCCCGGCGCACAACTTCGTCAAGGAGTAGACGGCGCCAGGACCGTTCCGTCGGCTGCTGGACCGGGCGCTTTGTCGGGCGCCGCCTTCCCGGCATCACGAGAGGTATCGTCGGGAGCCGCAGGCGTATGCGCGCGTGCCGGCGGATTGGCTGTTGTCCAGCGTTTCGCGCACGACATGGCGTCCTTGCAGTACCAGCGGATGTCGGCGCACGCCTGACCGCCATCGGGGACCAGAAGGCCTAGCGGAAGCGCGATGCCGCACAAGGAGCACCGGGCCACCTCCAACGGCCGGGGCCGGTTGCGCTGCGTAGCTATCGCCGGTGTCGCCGGTGCCGGATCTGACGTGGTCGTAGCCTGATCCGGTCGCGGTTCCAGGCGTGCCGTCATTACCGCAGCCGGCGTCGCGGATGTCTCGCCATGCGCCTCAGCACGGTCATCGGCCTGAGCACGGTCATCGGCCCGGGCGCGAGCATCGGCCGGAACGAAGGCTTCGCGCCAGGGATCATCGGTGCCGCCTGCTTCGGCGTGGACATCGCCGGACGGCTTGGTATCGCTATCGTCGCCGAGTTCGGCAAGCCAGTCGCCTACCTCGGCCCAGCCGTCCTCCTGGGGCATACTGCCGTCGTGGTGGCGGATCTTGATCTTCATGTTTGGCCCCCCTTCAAAAGCGCCCGGGCTCACCCTCTCTGGGCTTAAGTATTATCACGATCCCCATGTTATATCACAACCGGATAAACCTCTGATAAACATTCGGTTCATTCATCATTTTTGACGGCGTGGCATGTGGATAATTTTTCAATTTCTCTGTATGCACAGGTATGACTCGCGCTCTCCCAGGTAAACGCCCCCTCCTGGTTCCGGCTAGGCTGCGGAATCCCCAGCATTTCCACCGCCTATGCACAGGCCTGGCGCTGTTGCGCACAAGTCATCCACACGTTTGTGCACAGGCAGCACGGAAGCAGTCCTCCGGTCGGCCGGAAGGCAGGCAGCAGCGGATCGGCACCGGGCGTCGCTGCCTGTACGCAGGCCAGCGCGCTACGTGCGAGGATCCGAGCCACGCTGGTCCCATCGCCCGCCCTGCCAGGTAGGGACAGACGTCCGCCGCTGCCGGGCTCACGTCGACCGCTGGCGAAAGCCAGGTCGAGGGCTAGGCTGCGCCCTGCGCTATCACAGAAACTCATCCAGTCGGCATCGTGATTCCGCCGAGATTGCGCCAGTCGTAGGCTTTTGAATTTGAATTTAGCTGGATTAATGCGGCAGGTTGGAAAGCGTTGTTATCGTCGACGTCCCCGCCGTCGGTGAGCCGTTGGCCGAGGCGCACGACGGCAGGAAGGAGCCTGCACCGGGCAGCCACGCGGAGATCGTCACATTTCCCGAATCACCCGGCGGGCTCACCCGGAGACGCGTGTATGACGCGGGACAGTGGGTGCTGCTTCCGGCTGGCTTATCGTCGGCTGCCACAATCGCGTAGGAGGAATCTCCTGGCTGGAGAGTCACCACAGGTGGCGGGGCACTGTAGTGCCAGGCGCCGAACATGCTCAGTTTCAGGTGCCGCAGGCGCGTCGCCTGTCCCGTAGCCGTCAGCCCGGTCACGGCGGGCCAGCCGCTCATGCGACATGGGGTACTGCTGTTGTTGGTGAACTTCAGGTAGCCGCCGGCCTGGCCCGCCAGAGCGCCGGTGTTGGTGAGGCTGATTTTCAGCCGACTTGTGACACAGGCGCCGGCGTCGGCAGCTGACGCCGAACTCGGCGACACTGTGTTATTCGCCGATGATGTCGCGGACGATGTCGCGCCCGGTGCGGCCTGGCTAGCGCATGCTGTTATGCCCAGCCCGCACGCCGCCACGGCCAAGAAGCCGAAGGTGACCGAGCGATCACGAACTGCGGCTCTGGTGAGCTTGCGGTAGGTCGTCGACCGTGTCTGCCGATCACGCACTAGGTGAAACCTCATAGCGTCTCTCTCCATTTATCCGAGGCTTACCGGCCTGCGACAGGACATCGGCTACCGTGATGGTCCGGGCCGGCCAGCCCGCTCCCGCGGTCGGGACGTCTCGCAGCGACACGTGGACGGCAAGCCGGGCGCCGGCCGCCACCCGGTTGACCTGGAATACCACGGCCAGGTTGCCCTGGCCGGGCGGCACCGTAAACCAGAATTCATCCGTGCATCCCGTCCGGCGGTACCGGGCAATAGGCCCGAACGGTCCGGCCGAGCCGGCCATCGCCGCGAAACTTGAATGGCTGGCGAGCGCGCGGAGCGTGGTGCGCGTTGTACGCCACAGTGGCCTGCGGCAAACAGGAGTACCCACGGGCACGGGCATACTCAGCAGCACCAGGACAGCAGTCCCGGCCGCAAACCCTGGGCCGAACCAATACTGACGAGGCGCGTGCGCTGCCCCCACTGAGACCACCGTGTACGCGACGCCGACTCCGAACAGTATTCCGCTGCGAGCTATTGCCCGCCAGGTCAGCGCTTCGGCCCCGGTTTCGGTCGCTGCGCGCCACCTGATGCACCCGCAGCTGCCTGGAACGTGCGCGAACACCATGTATGCGAGCACAGCGCAGAACACCGCCCCGAGGGCGGCCAGGCTGACCCCGCCAAGCACCGGGTACGCTCCGCTGCACACGAGCGTGCCTGCCAGGCACTCCGTGCTACCAGCGGCCAGCCCGAACAGCCTCCACTGCCGCCGCGGCATCCGCAGCGCCCGCCTGATGGCGGTCATGTCGTCGAAGCCGCGTATGCCGCGGTACAGCTTGCTCGCCCCGGCCACGATGAGAACCGCGCCGCAGCTGGCGGCACATCCCGCGATGACCGACCCTGTAACCTGATTAATTCCGATCACCCAGCTGCTTTCTATGGTCGATACTTAAGGCGGAAGCAAAATCTGGCTGTTACGAAATTGGGGCCGCCGATATCGAGGTCGACATTGGCCGACAAGTTGCACGCGCCCTGCTCGCCGTATTGCCAGAGGCGAGTGCCTATCGTCACGCAATGGGCCGGGTTCCAGCGGGGCGGTTTGGCCGGGTTTCCACATGGCTCGGGTGTACTCGACCATATGGCGGCGGGCCTATTGACTCCTCGCGCCTTGGAGACGGTCGTGCAGTTGGGATACGGAGAATGCGGGGCACAGTAAAGGCACGGATACAGCGGGTAGGTGCCCAGGCCGGCAAAATCATAATTTGCCAGGTAACTCGCCCACGCATTCCAGTAGCTCCAGCTGAGCGAGGTCGAATATTCCTGGTCGAGCCAGCAGTAGAGCTGGTTGTTGGCTGGCAGCAGGAGCGGGCGGACGGCGTGGTAGGCGGTGAGCAGTGCCGCCGCGAACGCCTGCGCATCGGCATGGCCTTCGGCCGCGGACCCGCTCAGCCGGGACTGCCTGGGCGCGGAAATGACGCCAATGTAGGGTCCGCCGCTGTCCCAGGCGCCCCTGCTTTCCGCGAGGGCGTCCTCGTGGAACAGTTCGGCGGCCGGCGACGGAGTGAAGTAGCGAATCCAGAAGTTCGGGTGCGTGCCGAATTCGCGATGCGCCGGGACGTAGGTGTTGTGTATCCGGCCCGCAGTGTCGTATCCGGTCATTCCTGCCATTCCTCCGTCAAGGGCCTGGTAACTGCCTGCTGCCGCACTAATAGATAGCCGACACGTGAAGGTTCGTTTCAGCCGTTCCGAGTGGGCTGAGGTCAGCAGCGAAGAACGCGAGCCGCGGGTTTTCGGGTCGCACTGCCAGCAAGGCGCCGCTGGGCAGCTGGTAAAGACCGTGATACTGGCGGCCCTCGCTGTAGGAGCCGGCCAGCTTGCCGGAACCCGCGTGGTAAGCGCAAAGGCCGCCGGTCCCCGCCGGGCCGAGGACATAGACGGTCTCGCCGGCTGGTGAAAGCACCGCCTTGCTCCACGGTGCGCCAAGCGGCGATGCGGGGGCCGCGTACCGAATGTGGCTCCTCGTCCGGAACGAGTCCGTCGCTTCGGCTATCACGGCAACCCCGGCCCCTGGCTTGGTCATGAACACTGTGCCGTCCGGCCGGGCGTGCATGGTGACGGCACTCGGCTTCGCGCGTCCCTCGCGGAGCGCAGGGATCTCGTGTTCAGTCACTTCTCCGGTCCGGGCCGAGCACACCTGCACCTGGCGCCCTCGGACCAGGCGTGCCACGTCACCGGTCGGCAGCGTAGCGACTGGTTCCCCGCCTGGCCACGGTGCCGACACCGCCGCTGACAACCTGGCCTTGCCGCTGCCGAGGGGAAATACGTGCAGCCGGGACAGCGATGCCTGGGCCCGGACCGCGGCTGAATCATCTGGCTGCGGTTCCCTGGTAGTCCACAGCACCAGATCAGAGCTATTAGCGGCCGCAGTAGACAGCGCCAGCGAGGGCCCGTCGGAAAGGTGGAACGGCCCCGTCATGGCCCCGCTGTGCTGATTGAAATAGGCCAGCGCATGGTGTGATCTCCAGGTTGTCGCCAGCTGCGCCACCGGGTGGCCCGTATCCGGGTGCACCTTGCGTACCATTTGCTTACCCACGGGCACCGTAATGGCCAGAACGAGGGAGATGATGGCGGAGCCGGGAGCGAAGACCGGCGTCACCAGGACGTGCGCGTCGTGCGGGACGCCGGTCACAGTCACTGACCCCTGTTTGACGACGGTTGGCGCGGTGGCGCCGAGAAGCGTCAGCGTTATCTTGGCGCCGTCGTGCACCATGTCCACGGTGGCCAGGGCCGTGACAGTCTGGTCCGCTGACGAGACCGGCGCAGCGGCGAGTTTTACGGCGACCGGGACCGGCGGCCTGGACGCCGCCCGCGATGGCGGGCACATCGCGGCGACCACAGACCCGCTAGGCGCTTCGTCCAGATCCGGCGTGCCGTAGACGAAGGCGTACCGTTCAGCGGCCCGGCCCGATACGCCGGCCCCGGCGCTCGAGCCTAGATCCGGCAGCGCCAGGAGCGCGCCAGCGCCGATACCGCCAGCCAGTACCCGGCGACGGCTAGGCCCGGAGCCGTCGCCCGGGCCGCGAGACCAGACTGAATTTCCCCGCCTTCGAGAACGCACGAACTATGCTCCCCACAACTCAGCGAACTAAATGGCGTTGAACGACAGCCGCCTCCTGTCGTTCAACGCTTCTGCAAAGACCACGGACGGCCTATTAACCGCATCTCATGTCCCTGACATGCTCCGATCTAGGTTCCTCTCCACGCCGATATCTTACTGATTTGAGTACTTAGAACTATTTGACACGCCGATGCGACAAATTTCCTGGGTGTTAGCGTCGGCGCGCAAGGGGTGGCCGCTGGCCCGCCGCAGCGGCGTGATAGCCGATTTTATGGCCGAGTGTCCGGTTCGTCCGTTAGGTAGCTGATATGAGGCCCGTCCGAGAGCGGAGGTAAGCGATGACGGGCGAGGACAGCAGTACCAAGGCGACCCGATGATCGCCGGCGGGGCAACCGGTCCACGGGTCGGCCGGACGTTAATGTAGGCCAATGTCCCGGTTTGTCGGCGAGGGTAAGCGCACGTCAGAGCCTGGACCGCTGCCGGAACTGCCCGGGGCCATCGAGAGGCTGACCGCCACCTTCCGTGAGCTGACCGGTAAGCGCGACCGTCTGGAAGGCGACGTCGAGAAACTCCGGCGTCGCGTCGCGGAAGCCGAGGGTGAGCTAGATCAGCTCCGGCTCCATCAGCTCGAGCTCTCCTGGCGGCCGCCGCAACTCGCGGAGCAGCGGCTAGAGCAGTACCGGGACAAACTCCGCGCCCATCTCGCCGCCGTCAGGAGCGAGCTCGACGCGACCAAGGCCAGCATTGTGGAGATCCGGACCGTACTGGTCAGGCAGTATGCCGTAGCTCAGGCATCGTGGCGGCCCGCGGAAGCCCTCACTGTGCCCTGTCCGGCCTGCGGGCAGCCGTGCGTTCCGCATAAGGCGGCCGCTGCCGGCCGGGGCTGGCGTAAAGGCTGGTATGAGTGTCCCGCCGATGACTGTGATACTGCCTGGTCGGCCAGGTGGTCAGGTGGGACGCACCCCGTCGTCAAGATGGGGGGTTTGTGAATCCTCTGGCCGACGGGGGTCAGGCGACGCACCCGGCGCGGGACTCAGAAGACTACGACCTCGGCTCCGGTCGGTAGGTGGTCGTGGTAGTAGCGGGCACTGCCGATGTCCAGGTGGACGCAGCCGTGCGAGGGCGTGTCAAGGCTGCCGCCGTGGAAGGCGACCCCGCCGGGAGCGAAGAACACGGCGTACGGAATCGGCACGTGGTACTCGGTGCTGATGTAGTTCGCTCCGGCCCTCCACTGGACGTGGAAGGTGCCGCGCGGAGTCGCTTGCCGCGTGCCGGGCGGCCCGGGCTCCATGGATACCGGGCCGTAGGTTATATGGCCGCCGGACTGCAGCCAGGTGAGGTGGTCGTTGAGGTCCACGCAGGCGGTCGCCGCAGCAGGGCACGAGCTGCGGATCCTGGGACCGGGCGCCGGGGTCCCGGGGGCTGTGGCATCCGACGTCGCACGCGGCTCCGGCGACGGCGCCACGATCACTGCCGCCCGTGCGTCCGCCTGCCCGGCCAGGGCCGGCTGCGCCACCCGGGACGGCGCGTTCTGCCGGGGGTGGTGGCCACCCTGCCATCCGGCTGCCGTAGTACACGCCACGATCAGGAAGGCCAGAACGCCAGTCAGCCGATAATCTCCGGTCGCCACGGCACAAACCTATACAAGTGGACCCGTAACCGGCGTTCGGCGCGCCGACACGGCAGCAGGAATCAGCAGCCCGCTAGGGAGCTTCAGGTGCTGGTGAGCTGGCTGGCTCTGACGTTCATGAGCAGGTCCCGGAACTTGGCAGGTTCCTCCAGGTGGGGTGAGTGGGCCGATGATTCGAACCACACCAGTTGCTTGCTCGGTGCTGTCAGTGAGTCGTGGAATCGCTGTGCCGCCTCGCCGGGCGCCACCCGGTCAAGACGGCCCTGTGCCATGACGAGGGGCACGTCGAGGCGCGGCATGGTGCGAACCAGGTCTGTGGTAGCGAGCTGGGGCAGCAGCGCTGCCTGTGACGCGCTTATCCCGCGAAAGGTGCGGATGACGTCTGCGGCGGAATAGTCGGGCGAGCGGACCAGGCTGAGGACGAACTCGCGGAGCAGGCTGCTGAAGTTCGCGTTGGCCGCGACGCCTCCGAAGTTGGCCACCCAGCGGGCCCGGGTGGTGAACTGCTTCACGGTTGTGTGCGGGGGCGGCCCGATGGCTTCCAGCTGCCGGATTGCGCGCCGGTTGCCGCGCTGGCGGGCGGCGTCGACCGCGAAAGCGTAGGCGTTGTCTTCGGCCGCGGGAATGTCGATGTCCATGCCGGCCGTGACCAGCGCGACCACGAGCTCCGGGCGCTGCACAGCGGCGTACGCCGCGAACGTCGCGCCGAAGGAGAACCCGGCGACGAATGTCTTGCCGCCGAATCGGTCACGAAGCAGCTCCAGCAGCGTCACAGTGTCATCGACCATCCGCGTCACGCTGATTTCGAACGGATGCGAGTTCCTGCGGAGCGATGGTGACGACAGCCCGGTGCCCCGCTGGTCCCAGTAGACAACCGTGAAAGCCTCTTCCAGCCCGAGAAGGTGCTCCAGGCGCCGCGCGTCGTTGATAATCGGCAACCCGGGCCCCTGCTGCATCAGCAGCAGCACCGGGTTGGACGCGTCCGCCCCGCGAACGCGGATCCACTGGGTGACGCCGCCGAGCTGGACTCCCTCAAGCGTGTCGATCTTCATTTCGCCTCCGTCCGCTGGCTCTTAGCTGTCCAGCAGCCGCTGAGCGGCGGTCGGGTCGTGGGCGGGCAGGACGACCAGGCCCGGGTGCTGCCCGGCCAGGGCGAGGACCTTGTGCGAGCTTTCCGCCAGCCTCCGCCGGCTGCCGACGCCGGGCAGCTGGCCGCGCTGGAGGATGTCGGCCCCGTAGGTGAGGTCCCCGGCCAGCAGCAGCGGGGGCCGGCCGGCCCGGCGGACCAGCAGTGACATCGAGCCAGCCGTGTGACCGGGGGTGGGCAGCAGCACCAGCGACCCGTCGCCCATCACGTCCAGCGCCTCGGTGAAGGGCGCCAGGGCGGGATCGCTGGTGGGTTCCAGGCTCACCTGATGCCATTTCAGTCCCGGCAGCTGAATGTGGTTGCGCAGGAAGCCGCGCAGCTCCGGGGCGGGCTTGGCCAGCTCGGCCCACTCGGCCGCTGACACCAGCAGCTCGGAGCCGGTCAGTTCCCTCAACCCGCCGATGTGGTCCTGGTGCAGGTGGGACACGATCGCGGTGTCCACGTCGGCGGGGGCGTACCCGAGTGTGGCGAGCTGGGCGGTGAGGGTGTCGTCCTCGCCGATGTCGAAGCGGGCCAGCCGGTTATACATGAGGCCGGCGACACCGCCGGGGAAGTAGGTGTCGTCGGTGACCGAGGCGCGATCCTGCCCGGTGTCGAACAGGATCAGGCCCCTGGAATGCTCGATGACGTAGACGTTGACCGGCCGTGGCGGTGTCCACCGCCGCGAGGTCAGCAGCCACCAGTACACCGGCTTGCGGCTGCCGTAGGGGTGTTCGGGGCGGATCCGAACGGTCCCGGTGCTGATCACCGACACCGCCTTCACTGTCCCCGCCGGCCCGGGCCGGGCCCAGGACATCGCGGTCAGAGCGTTCATGACGGGAGTTCTTCTTCCTGTTGCGGGCCGACCCGGTTTCCGGGCCTGACCCATCCAGGCTGCCGCCGCCGCACCGCCGCGTCAGTGACCTCAGTCGCGTGCCGGGCGACTAAAGTCACAGGCCCGCCGGGCCCCCGGATTCGGCGTACAGCCGGGCCGGGTCGAGGATCACCACGCTGTCCGCCGCGGTGGCCACGATCCCGGCAGCGCGCAGGTCACGCAGCACACGGGCCACCACCTCGCGGACCGACCCGGCCGCGTCCGCCAGCTCCTGCTGCGACACCCGGGCCACCAGGCGGCCGCCCGGCCGCTGCCGGCCGGAGGCAAGATCGAGCAGGTGAGCGGCAACGCGCTGGCGCACCGAGCCGAACGCGTTGACCGCGGTCTGCTCCAGCACCTCATACAGCCGCCGGTTCAGCTCCTCGGCGATGGCCCAGGAGACCCGGGCGTCGTGCCGCGCTGCCTCGGTCAGGGTCCGTGCGCTGATCCGGAACGCGCTCGAGGGCTCCACCGCCTGGACGCTGGTATCAGCCGGCCCGCCCACCAGCACCGCGATCCCCAGCACGTCACCGGGCCGGGCATACCGAACGGTGACCTGCCGGCCGCCCGGCGAACTCAGGTACACCCGGATCAGCCCCCGGATCACCAGCGACGCCCGTGGGTCGTCGCCGGCCCGGTACACCGTCGTCCCGGCCGGGTAGTCGGCACGCTCGCCCTCGGCCCGCAACCTGCCGGCCAGCTCGGCCGGCAGACCCGCAAGGAAGCTCCGCGCCAGGGCGTCATCTATATCCCGGTCGACCACGTCAACGACGGTATGCCGAATTGACGCAGCGCAACAGGAGCAGCCAGATCCGGCCGGCCGTGGCCATGACCTGGTGGGCCGTGGCCCAGCGGTTCCGCGGTCGTCACCGTCAAAGGCGACATAGATCGAAGTCGCGGCGAAGGGTTTCAAGCGCTGAGCTCATGATGTTCCTTTCCGGAGAATCCTCGTTTCCCGATCTGGTCTACGGTTTTGGAAGGGGTGGGCAGGAGGAAGGCAATGAGCACCGAGGCCAGGCTGACGGCTGCGCTGATGAGCAGGGCGATGCGGTAGCCGTGGACGGTGGCGGCCGCGGGGCTGGCGAGCTGGCTATGGCGGGTGGCGGTGGTGGCGATGGTGACGAGCACGGCGAGGCCGATGGCGCCGCCGAGCTGGCGCGCCGTGTTGAACAGGCCGGAGGCGAGCCCGGCGTAGCGGGTGTCGACACCGGCCGTGGCGGATGCGGCGAGGGGGAGGAGCATGAGCCCGATGCCGGCTGCGATGACCAGCATGGGGCCAAGGATGCGGGCCGGGTAGTCGGAGTGGTCAGGGAGCATCGACATCCAGGCCACCCCGGCCGTGGTGAGAATCCCGCCGGCGAGGATCAGGAAGCGTGGGCCGAAGCGCGGCAGGAGCCGCTTGGCTACCAGCGGCCCGGCCGCCAGCAGCACGGTCATGGGGACGATGGCCACCCCGGTGCGCAGCGCGCTGTCACCGAGGATCTGCTGGAGGTAGAGGGACAGGAAGAAAAAGCCGCTGGTCATGACCACACCCAGGC
>Ga0335081_10001210_pt1 | contig 41146 bp, 35 predicted proteins | sample Lox_Sample_35_FD_206713 | JGI IMG/M metagenome (GOLD analysis project Ga0335081, IMG submission 206713) | Soil microbial communities from Loxahatchee National Wildlife Refuge, Florida, United States - Lox_Sample_3.5 | ecosystem: Environmental > Terrestrial > Soil > Wetlands | place: USA... | reverse complement strand
GCGAACTTCGGCATCGAGTTTCTGGCTCTTGCTGATTTTATTTGTGGCGCGAAGTTGGCGGATGTGGATGACCACCTGCTGGAGCTCGTACATCGCGAATTCCGCATCGCTATCGACCAGCGACTCTTGCCACTGCGGATAATGCGTCAGCGCGATCGATTTACCGGGCACCCCCAGGCGGTGCCACAACTCCTCGGTGATAAATGGCATCAACGGATGCAGCAGGCGAAGCGCTTGTTCGTATATGGAGTATGTGTAGCTCCAGTCCGAATCGAGTTTTTTTAATTCCAGATACCAATCACAGAATTCGTCCCACCAGAAGTGATAAAGCGAGTTCGCCGCTTCGTGGTAGCGATGCTCGGCGAAGGCTTCATTGGCGCGCCGCGCGCATTCATTCAGACGATGACCGATGTAGCGGTCGGCGAGCGAGACCGGCCTGCCTGTGCCTTCTTTGGACCTAGTGAACAGCAGCCGCGACGCGTTCCAGATCTTGTTGGCGAAGGCTTTTTCAGCATCGATGCGTTCTTCACTCAACGCGATGTCGTTGCCGGGCGCGGCGCTCGCCAGCAGAGCAAACCGGACCGCGTCGGTTCCATATTTTTCGTTGATCACCAGCGGATCGACGGTGTTGCCCTTGGTCTTCGACATCTTCTGCCGCTCCGCGTCGCGCACCAGGCCATGAATGTGGACCTGACCGAACGGAACTTCGCCCGTCATCTCCATTCCGAGCATGATCATTCGCGCCGCCCAGAAAAAAATGATGTCGAAGCCGGTCACCAGCAGCGTAGTCGGATAAAACGCGCGCAGATCGGCGCTATCGTCGGGCCATCCCAGCGTCGAAAACGGCCACAGACCCGAGCTGAACCAGGTGTCGAGCACATCGGTATCCTGCGTGATCTCGGCCGATCCGCAGTGCGCGCAGGCGCCCGGCGTTTCACGCGCGACGGTGGTTTTCCCGCACGCCGCGCAGTGCCACGCGGGAATGCGATGGCCCCACCAGAGCTGGCGTGAAATGCACCAGTCGCGGATGTTGTACATCCATTCGAAATATGTTTTGGCCCAATTGGCCGGAACAAAGGTGATGCGGCCGTCTTCCACCGCCTTGATCGCGGGCTCGGCGAGCGGCTTCATCCGCGCCCACCACTGCATCGAAACCAGCGGCTCGACCGGAGTCTTGCAGCGCTGGCAGCGCGCCAGGCTCACTTTGTACGGGTCGACTTTTTCGAGCAGCCCCAGTTTTTCGAGTTCCGCGACCACCTGCTTGCGAGCTTCAAAGCGATCAAGTCCCGCGAATTTTCCGGCCGCAGCGGTCATCTTCGCGTTCACGTCGATCACTTGAATTGACGGCAGATTGTGGCGCTTGCCAGCCTCGAAATCGTTCAGATCGTGCGCCGGCGTGATCTTCACCGCGCCCGCACCGAAGCCGAGCTCGGCCATTTCGTCGAGCACGATCGGAATCGGCCGGTCCATCAGCGGCAACTGCGCGGTCTTACCTGCCAACTCGCCCGCGCGCGGATCCTTCGGATTGATCGCGACCGCGGTATCGCCGAGCATCGTCTCCGGTCGCGTGGTCGCCACGACCAGCTTCAAATCGCTCCCGTTTACCGGATAGCGAATATGCCACAGATGACCGTTGGTCTCCTCGTGAATCGTTTCGAGGTCCGACAGCGCTGTCTGGCAGCGCGGGCACCAGTTGACCATGTAGGATGCGCGATAGATCAGCCCTTTTTCGTACAGCCGCACGAAGGCTTCACGCACCGCGCGCGAGAGCCCGGGATCGAGCGTGAAGCGCAGCCGCTGCCAATCCACACTCACGCCCTCGCGCTTCATCTGTTCGAGGATTCTTCCGCCGTACTGCTCGCGCCAGGCCCACACGCGCGCCTCGAATTTTTCGCGGCCCAGGTCGTGACGTGTCAGCCCCTCCTCAGCGAGCTGGCGCTCCACCATGATCTGCGTCGAAATCCCCGCGTGATCCGTCCCGGGTAGCCACAGCGTGTTCACGCCGAGCATCCTGCGCCAGCGCACCTGCGCATCGATGATGGAATGCTCGAACATGTGCCCGATGTGCAGTGCCCCGGTCACATTCGGCGGCGGGATCACCAGCGAAAAATACGGCTCCCCCGGCCGGGCTTCAGGATGAAACAGCTTCTGCTCCACCCACCATTCGGCCCAATGCGGCTCGAATCGCTGCGGCTCGTAGATTTTGTCGATTTCCATGGGGAAAATTCGATTCTAGCAAGCGCTACTTCAATTCCACGATCGTCGCGCCGGAGCCGCCTTCTTCAGGCGCCGCGACGTAGAATTTTTCCACGTGCGGATTGTTCTTGAGCAACTCCGCAATTGCCTTTTTCAGAATCCCCATGCCGTGGCCGTGAATGATGCGCACACGCTCCACTTGCGCAAGCGCCGCGTTGTCGAGCATCTTGTCCACCTTTTCCACCGCGGCTTCCGCGCGTTGACCGATCACGTTGATCTCGCGATACGAGCCATCGAAGCTGGGGCCCTGCCGAAATCCGACCGCGGGACGCGCTCCCGCGCCGGCGGCCGGCAGGATCTCTTCGACGTCGGAACGCGACACCTGCATCTTCAAAAATCCGGCATCGACTTCGATCAGGTCGCCGGCCAACAGGCGCCGTACGGTCGCGGGCTGGCGAATTCCTTTGAGCTGCACACGCGCGCCTTCCTCCAGCCGAAGTGCGGGCGCCGCGGTCTTCGTCTCGATCGGCGCGGGCGCGATCGATTCCACTGCTTCGGTGTATTCGCGCTTCTCTTTCGCGATTCGCGCACGCGCTTTCTGGCTCAGATCCCCGATGGTCTCCTGCGCGCGCTGTTCGAATTCGGCGGCCATCCGCTCGGCGCGATCTTCCACTTCGCGAATCTTTGCCGCGTATTTTTTCCCCCACGACGATTCGAGCGACCGTTCGCGCGCGTCGAGCTCCGCTTTCTGCGCCGCAACATCCGCTTCGATTCTTCCAGCTCTTCGAGCTTTGCATGCAGCTCCGACAGGAAGTGCGAAACGTCGCGCTCGGCCGAGCTCATGCGCCCGCGCGCGTCCTCGATCAAGGCCGCATCGAGACCCAGTCTGCTGGCGATATCCAGCCCTGCGGATTTGCCCGGCGCGCCGAGCCTTAAAACATAAGTCGGCTCCAATGTCTCCTCGTCGAAGCCCATCGATCCGTTGCGCACGGCGGCCGTCGACGCGCCGTAAACCTTGAGCGCCATCAGATGCGTGGACACGAGCGTGAACGCACCCAGCCGCCGAAACGCCTCCACTACCGCGACACCCAGCGCGCCGCCCTCCTCCGGATCCGTCGAGCTGCCCAGTTCGTCGAGCAGGACCAGCGAATCCGCGCCGGCCCGCTCCAGCATCTCGCGCAGCGTGACGATGTGCGCGGAAAACGAGCTGAGGCTTTCCTGAATCGATTGCCGGTCTCCGATATCGGCCAGCACATCTTCGAATAGCGGAAATTCGGCATCCGCGGCGGGCACCGGCAACCCCGCCTGCGTCATCAGCGCGAGCAGTCCCGCCGTCTTGAGCGCCACCGTTTTTCCGCCCGTATTCGGACCGCTGATCAACAACGTGCGCTCCCGCTCATCGAGTGAAAGCGACACCGGGATCACGCGTTTCTTTTGCACCCGCAGAATATCTTCAAGCAGCGGATGCCGCGCGTCGCGCAGCACCAGCCTGCGCTCGCCTTCCGGGCTCAGGCGCGGAACGGCGCATTGAAAATCGATGGCGAAATCAGCTTTCGCAAAAATCAGGTCCAGCGTGGCCAGCGCTTCCGCTGTTGATGAAATTTCCACCGCGCGCGCCCGCAACTGCGCGGTAAACTCGCGCAAAATGCGATGCACCTCGCGCAGCTCTTCTTCGTGCAACCGCACCAGCTCGTTGTTGAGATTGATCGTTTCGAGCGGCTCGACGAATAGTGTGTGCCCGCTGCCGCTGGCGCCATGGATCACGCCCTCAACACCGCGCTCGCGTCCGGTTACCACGGGGACCACGAAGCGATCGTCGCGGATAGTGACGAAATCCTCCTGCAACGTCCCGTCCTCATGATGGGCTCGCAGAAATCGCTCAAGCGATTCCTGGATCAGCCGCCGCTGCCGTTCCACGTCGCGGCGGAGCCGCGCCAGCGCGACGCTCGCGTCATCCGTAACGGTTCCATCCGCCAGAATTTTTCCTTTCAGCTCGCGCGAAAGCTCGCGCAGGTCCGCGATGGCCGATGCGTAACCACCCAACCGCAAAAATCGCTCGCGCGCGGCAAGCAGAATCGATCGCGTTTCCGAAGCCAGTTCCAGCAGCCGTGTAATCTCGTAAATCTCGCGCGCTTCGAGCGTGGCGCCTTCGATCCGCAGCCGCGCGATGGAACCCTCCGGCTCGCCGATCTCTCCGAATCGCAGCCGGATCGCCGCCCCTCGCGCCGCCGGCTGCGGCCGCGACGCGGTTTGCAAATACGCGACCGCTTCGGCGGCATCGGCCAGCGCCGATTCGATCTCCGCGCGGACGGTCGACGGCGCCACGCGAGAAAGCTTCGCTCGGCCGAGCGAGCTGCGCACATATCGCCCAATCAGGGCACGGAGCGATTCAAACTCGAGTACGTTTTCGGCGTGCATCGAAGGCTTTGTCGATCACCTCGCGCGTTCCCTCGGTTACTTCGAGATCAGCGAGCGCGCCGCGTTTCACCCACCGAACCGCGCTCACGTCGTCGCCCGCGCGAGACCTTCCCTTACCCACCACTTTACACAGGTAATCGACCAGCACGTAATGATATTCGGCGCGGCCGCGCGCGTCGCGCATGATGCGCTCGAAAATCTCGAAAATCGCTAGCGGCTTGACTCGCAGCCCGGTTTCTTCGCGAACTTCGCGCGCGATTGCGTCTTCCAGGTGCTCACCCGTTTCCACCAGCCCGCCGGGAAGCGACCAGCATCCTTTGAGAGGCTCGCGCCCACGCTCCACCAGCAGAATCGAATCGCGGTTAAAAATCAGCGCGCCCACACCAAGCAACGGATGTTGAGGATAGCGCCGGCTAATATTGCGCTGCCCCTTTCACGCCGATCCGCACGCGATACACTTCGGTGCGCGTGGTGATGAACAGCGATTGCATATCCGGATCGCCGAACGCGAGGTTCGTCGGCGTCTGGTCCAGCGCAATGTGCGCCAGCATCTCGGCTTGGGGAGAATACTCGTAAATCTCTTTCGCCGCGATCCACAAGCCGCCCTTTTCATCCACGCGAATGCCGTCCGGCACGCCCGGAATGTTGTCGATCAGCACGCGCCCGGCCGCGCCGTGTTCCAGGTCGAACGCGCGCACGCACCGCGCATCGGAATCGGTCACGTACAGCGTCTTGCCGTTGGGCGACAGTGCGATCCCGTTGGGGCGCGTCTGCAATCTCGCGATCGCGCTCAGTTCGCCATGCGGCGTCAGGTGAAACACGCCGTAGAAATCCAGCTCGCGGTTGTCCTGCTGATTTCCAAACGCCGGGTCGGTGAAAAAAATCTGCCCGTCGCGGCGCACCACGATGTCGTTCGGTGCGTTGAGACGCTTGCCCTCGAAGCGCGACGCGAGCACCTCCACTTTGCCGTTCTTTGACGTGCGGGTGACGCGGCGCTCGCGGAATTCGCACGTGTAGCGCCGGCCTTGCGCGTCATATGCGTTGCCGATGGGACCGCCCGGAATATCGGCGGACTCGGTATCACCTTTCCCCGGAATCAGCTTGTGCAGCTTGTTCGCCGGACAGTCGCTGAAAATCAGGAATCCGTCGGGAGACCAGGCGGGGCCTTCGGCATAGTGCAATCCCACGGCGATTTTTTCGACCCGAAGCCCCGGCGACTCCTGCGCCGCGACAGCCGATGCGGCGAGGATACATAGAAAGATGAATCGCACCTATTCCGATTATGGCAGCGCGAAGGCGACCACCGAATCGCCCATCTTGCTCCCGGACTTTCCCTGCCCGCCCGCGCAGATCACCACGTACTGCTTGCCATTGATCGAATACGTCATCGGTGTGGATTGCGCTGACGCCGGAAGCTGCGCGCTCCACAGCTCGCGCCCCGTGTCGATATCGTAGGCGCGCAGCTTCTGCTCGCTGATTGTGGCGCCGATGAAAATCAACCCTCCGCCGGTAATCATCGGTCCGCCCATCGCGAGCGCCCCCGGAATCGCTTTGCCGTCCGGCAGCGGGACCTCGCCCAGCGGCACCTGCCATTTCTTCTTGCCTGCGGAAAAATCCACCGCGATCAGCTCGCCCCAGGGCGGAGCGTTGCAGGGCAGCCCGTCGCGGGCGCGCAGGTGTTCGCGAACCATCGCGTACGGCGCGCCGCGCTGCCGGGCCATCTCCGAGTCGAAGCGGCTCTGATTCTGATAGTGGTACTCCTCGTCGAATTTTTCACGCGGGAACACCTTCACTACGGTCGAGAGCCGGTTCGATGCGTAGACCATCAGCCCGCGCTCGGGATCGTACGCGCCGCCGCCCCAGTTCACGCCGCCGACATTACCAGGGAAAATGATCGCGCCGGTCAGGCTCGGTGGCGTAAAAATTCCCTTCGCGTCCAGACCCTCCAGCCGCGATTTGCAATATTCCCGATCCGCCGGCGTGATGCCCCACGCATCGTCGGCCGAAAATTTCGACGGCGCAAGCGTGTCATACAAAGGAAACGGCTGCGTGGGCGAAGTCTCTTCTCCCGGCACGCTCGATTGCGGCACCGCACGCTCTTGCACCGGCAGCAGCGATTTTCCGGTGCGACGGTCCAGTACGAAAAAGAATCCCGTCTTGCCCGCAGTGATCACCGCCGGAATCTCTTCGCCCCCGCGCCGGAACGTCACTAGCACCGGCTGCGACGGATTGTCGTAATCCCACAGGTCGTGATGCACGGTCTGGAAACTCCACACCACTTTTCCCGTGGAAGCGCGCAGCGCCACGATCGAATCCGCGTATCCGTTGTTGCCCGGCCGGAGTCCGCCGTAAAAATCCGGGCTCGAGCTGCCGGTGGGAACGAAGACGAGGTTCCGCTGCGGATCCGCCGAAAACGGAGGCCACGCGTTCGCCGCGCCCGCGGTCTTCAGACCCGCTGGCAGCGGGTCGAAGCTCCAGCGAAGTTTTCCGCTGCGCGTGTCATAGGCGCGGATGGTCCCGCGCTCGGCTTTCACCCAGTTGTTGTCGCCGATCGACGACCCGGTGATCACCACGTCGCCCACGATCGCAGGCGGCGACGTCACCTGGTAATTCCCGAAGATCTTCAGCCCGATCCCTTCATTCAGATTGATTTCACCAAATCCATCGCACACGTTTCCGGTTTCCGCGTCCAGCCCAATCAGCCGGGCGTCGATCGTCCCGATGAACACGCGCCGCCAGCACGGCTCGCCTTTCTTCTTTTTCGAATCGGTCCAGATGGAGACGCCGCGCGAAGTTACCTCCGAGTAGCCCATCCAGCGCTCCACCTGCGGATCGTATTTCCATTTCTCGCGGCCGGTGGCCGGGTCAAGCGCGATCACCTGGTCGTACGGCGTGCTCAGGTACATTGTCCCGTCCACCACGATCGGCGTCGCCTCGAACGCCGCTTTTTCGTTATTTGGCGACGTTGGTTCCAGCGCGCGGGTGTGATACTCCCACGCCTTCTTGAGCTGCGTCACATTCTGTCGATCGATCTGGCGCAGCTCGGAATACTTCGTGCCGCCGGGATCGTGACCATACGCCGTCCAATCCGAATCGGAGAAAGCGAGCGCAAGGACGAGCAGGATCGAAAACATGCCCCAGTATTGCGCTTCTATCCGCCCAAATCGATTTCGGTGTGATCAGCGGGCCTAAAAAAGGGACGAAAATCCTGCCGCAACGTATAATTCGATGAGGAGGCGCGCATGGCCTCACCCGCCCGGCCGCTAACCGTCGCGAAGCTTCAACCAGACTCAGCGACGCGCCTGATCTACATCGACAACCTGCGCTGGACCATGATGATCCTGGTCATCAGCATGCACGCCGCCGATACCTACAGTCCACTGGGCAACTGGTATTACACAGATCGCAGCCCGCTCAACACGGCCTCCGTGCTTTCGTTCGCCGCGTGGCAGATGTACCTCCAATCATTTTTCATGGGCCTGCTTTTCTTCATCGCGGGCTATTTCGTTCCTGCATCGCTCGAACGGAAGGGCATCGCCCGCTTCGTGCGCGACCGAGGTTTCCGCCTGGGCCTGCCTGTTCTGTTCTACATGTTCGTTCTGGGCCCGGTAGTCGAGTATTTCCTCGCGCACTCCTGGAACTCCACGCGGCCGACTACGTTTCCACACGAGTGGATTAAGCATATCCGCAACGGACAATTCCTCCAGGAAAACGGACCGCTCTGGTTCTGCCTGGCGCTGCTGATTTTTTCGGTTGTCTACGCGATCCTCCCGCGCCGTTCAGCGCCGCGACCCACCGCCGCACCGGGTACGCCCTCGCTTGCGGGATTTGCTTTTGTGATGGCGACCGGCGCCTTCTTTGTGCGCGCGACTCTGCCGCCGGGCTTCACATTGCTCAATATGCACCTCGGCGACTTCGCGCAGTACATTCTTCTCTTCGCTGCCGGGATTCTCGCCGCCCGCGGACGCTGGCTGCCGGAACTCTCGTTTGCGAGGGGAATCCGCTGGCTGATGATCCTGCTTCCGTTAGGATTCGGCGTCTGGCTTTCGGTTCTGCTCGCCGGTGGCGCGCTCACCGGCAACGGCCACGCATTTTCAAGCGGCTGGCACTGGCAAAACGCCGCGATCAGCGCGTGGGAATCTTTCACTTGCGTGGCGATTTGCTTCGGCCTTCTGGTCGTGTTCCGCGAAAAGCTCGATTCCCAAGGCCGCGTCGCGAAATTTCTTTCCGATAACGCCTTCAGCGTATACGTGTTTCATCCGGTGTTCGTCATCGCCGCGGCTCGCGCGATGCACGGCCTCGCATGGCTTCCGCTGGTGAAATTCGCGCTCCTCGCGCTGATCGCGGCTGTTCTGTCGTTCGCGGCGAGCGCCGCCGTGTTTCGCCGGTTGCCGCTGCTTCGCGGGATCCTTTAGCGCGCCCTTACCGCAACACGCGCTCCGGAAATCCCGTCGTCACGAATCGGCGGCTCCAGGTGACCGTCGCGCCGTCCCTCATCACGATCTTGTACTCGCCGTGAAACCATGGCTGCAATTCGCGAATCGAGTCCAGCCGCACGATCGCCGAACGGTTCACCCGCACGAACGCCGCCGGGTCCAGTTTCTTCGAAATTCCTTCGAGCGTCGCGCGCAGGGTATGAGTTTTTCCTCCCGCGTGCAGCACCACGTAATTGCGCGCGCCCTCGAGCCAGTCGATCTCCGCGATCGGAATAAAAAACGACCGCTCGTTTTCACTCACCAGCACGCGATCCGGATAGCGCACCTCGGCAAGCATCCGCTGGATCCGCTCGGCCAGCTCCCGGTCATCGCGCCTTCGCGCGCGCACCCGGTCAAGCACCTTGCGAAAACGTTCCTCATCGTACGGCTTCAGCAGATAATCGAGCGCGTGGACTTCGAACGCCTTCAGCGCGAACTCGTTGTGCGCCGTGACGAACACGATCTCCGGCAGCGGAGCTTCAAGCGACGCAGCCACCTGGAAGCCGTCCATCTTGGGCATCTGCACATCGAGGAAAACCACATCCGGCCGCAGCCGCCCGACCGCCGCGACCGCCGCAGCGCCGTCATCCGCTTCGCCCGCGATCTCGAAATCGGAGGCGGCTGCGAGGAATCGCGCCATCTTGCGCCGCGCCGGACGTTCGTCGTCAACCAATAGCGCCCGAATCGACATGATAGGGAACCGTCAGCGTCACCACCAGGCCGCCGTCGTTGTGGAAATCGAGGCGCCCCGATCCGCCGTACAGCCGCTCCAGACGTTCCGCCGTGTTGGACAATCCCACTCCGTTGCGACTGCCGCTCATTCCCGGCCCGCGATCGCGAATTTCCACCAGTAGCGATCCATTCTCCCTGCGCGCGCTCACATGCACGTCCACCACGCTGCGCGAGTCGGCTCCGTGCCGAATCGAATTTTCCACCAGCGGCTGCAACACCAGCGGAGGCACCATCGCGCGCCGGACGTCTTCGTCCGCGTCCACCGCGATGCTCAGCCGCTCCTCGAAGCGCGCCTTCATTGTCTCCACGTACAGGTTGAGGAATTCAATTTCGCGCGCGAGCGGGACCTCTTGCGCACCGCCCTGTTCCAGGCTCAGCCGCAGCAGATCGCTCAGCCGCGCGAGCATCTTGTCCGCGACTCCAACGTCCTCATACATCACCGAGGAGATCGTGTTCAGCGTATTAAACAGGAAGTGCGGCTGAAGCTGGAGCCGCAGATTCTGAAGCTGCGCCTTCGTCAGGCTCTTTTCGAGCGCCGCGGTGCGCGTCTGGCGGTCATACAGGACCGTAACGGCTACCGTGATCGCATACCACAAAATCTGGAGCGGAAACTCCATGAAATAGCGCGTAGGCATGCGCCCGTAATCGTACGGTCCGAGGCCAACCAGCGAAGTGATGACGCTGCGCGACGCCCACATCAGCGAAGTCGAGAGCGCGCCCATCCCGATCAGCAGCCCCAAATGAATCGGCAGCGTGCGCAAACGCCGCCATCCCAGCGGAAATCGCCGCGCCGCCCACACGATGACCGGGATCATCAGCGCGCAGGTGTACGCGCCGGTGAACTCCTCGATAAACCTGAGCCACGGCGACTGCCAGCCGTCCCTTGCCACGACGTCCAGATAGTGGTAGCTGAATTGCAGCAACCCAAACAGGTTGGCGAACACGAACAGCCACAGCACCGCTCTCCAGCGCGAATTCACATCCTCCAGCATAAGTCATCATTCGGTCTCGCGATGCATGGTGATAGAATCAACCGCATATGACGCGGCGACAACTTATGTTTGCGGCACCCGCGGCAGCGCTCGCCGCTCGATTGCGCGCGCAGCCCGGCGCGCCCTTCCCGCTCGAAGCCTTCAATCACCTCACCCTCACCGTGACCGACCCGAAGCGCTCAGTCGAGTTCTACCAGGCGCTGTTCGGCATGCCCGTTCACGCGCGCCAGGGTCCCACCACTCTGCTGCGCATCGGCGACGGCCCCCAATTCCTCGCGATCGGCGGAGGTCCGAACGCCACGCCCGCCATCAATCATTTCTGCGTCACCACCCCGCATTTCGATCTTGATCGCGCGCTCAAGGCTCTCGCCGCGCACGGCCTGACCAAAGCCGAAGACGGCGCCCGCGGCGGAGGACTCGCCGGAGGTGCGATGAAATTCCGCGTGCGCATGCGCGGCGAAAATCTCGGCGGCGCCAAGGGCGGAACTCCCGAGCTCTACATCGGCGATCCCGACGGCCTGGTCGTTCAGCTTCAGGACACGACCTATTGCGGCGGCGCGGGCGCGCTCGGCGAAATCTGTCCCGCGCCGGAGCCTTCGCCGCACCAAGGTCTGATCGCGCTGCGCGACATCAGCCACTTCACCATTTTCGTCTCCGACGCGCAGCGCTCTATGGCGTTTTACCAGGGATTATTCGGCATGCCCATCCAGGTGCACCAGGGTCCGTCGACGCCGCTGCTCGCCGTGGGATCGAAGCGCGAGTTTCTGACCGTGGTCGGCATAGGACCGGGCCGCAACGGCGCGCCTCCGCGCCCCGCTTCCATCAATCACGCCTGCTTCACCATGGAAAATTTCGACCCCGACCGCGTGATGAAAACGCTCGCCGGTTTCGGCCTGAAGCCGCGCGAAAACGCGCGTGGCCCGGCAGGACCGCTCACCTGCTACGTCTCGATGCGCATGGAAAACCGCGGCGGCGCAAAAGACGGCACCCCCGAGCTGTACTTCACCGACCCCGACGGCATCCTGCTACAAATCCAGGACACCACCTACTGCGGCGGCGCCGGAAAAATGGGCGAGGTGTGTTCTTAACGGCATGCCGTGCCGTTTCGCTTGACATCGGGAATTGTATGTACGAGACTGTAAGTACATGCGATGCTCAGGTTCGAGTGGGACCCCGCCAAGAACGAAAGTAATCGCAAGAAACACTCGATTGATTTCGAAGCGGCCCAGAACGTCTTCGACGATCCGCTTCACATCGCCTTTATCGACGCCGTAATTGATAACGAGCAACGCTGGATTGCGATCGGCTCCATCGAGGGTGTCATCACCGTTGTGGTGGTCCACACGTATCGCCAGGACGGCTCCGACGAAGTGATCCGCATCATTTCCGCACGTCCCGCAACGTCACATGAAAGGAAACTGTATGTCCAAGCTCTCCACCCATAAGCGAAAAACGTTGGAAGCGCTGGCAAGGAAGCCCGATCGCCAAATCGATCTTTCCGACATCCCCGAAATCAACACGATCCCTCCCGATGCGGTGATCGGAAAATTTTATCGTCCAAAGAAGATGCCGGTCACGATCCGGTTGGACGCTGATGTACTCGCGTGGCTGAAGGCGTCGGGCGAAGGTTATCAGACTCGAATGAACGAGTACCTGCGCCAGATCATGCTGCGTCAGCGCGGCAGGGGGCGGAAATAACGAGGTCTAAGTGGCGGAAGCTAGTGGGAGTCGAACCCACCTGCGGCACTGAGTACCCCACGCTGGTTTTGAAGACCAGGCCCGGCACCGGCCAAGACTAGCTTCCGATCGATTCTACCGCGACCCCGGCCCACGCCGGATTAGCGCGTCGTGGCCCGATAAATCCGCTTTCCGCGACTCTCCCACCAGGCTCTGCAGCGATCTACGTCGTTCGATGAGCATGACGATTCGCCTGTGATCGCATGAATCGCGTCGGCTGCGTTTATCTGGACGTTTTCGTCCGCATCTGTGAGGCGAGCGGCGATCGCCGGCACAGCCTCGACAGCGTGGAAATCCGCAAGCGTCGACACTGCCACCGACCGCGAGCGTGGGTTGCCCGCGGTTCCGGAGGCACGATCCGCGCCCACGCCATAGGCAACACGCAAAGCGCTACGAGTCCCTTCCGCATCGTTCAACCTTTCCGGATCTGCACCAGCTCGCGCGACGCGGTGAGAAGTTTTTTGGGCAGCTTCGACCCGTATACCATTCCTTCCACCACCGGCAGCGCGCGACGCACCCATTTGCCGTGCAGCGCCAGGCTCCCGGCCACCAGCAGCGGGTGCGGAATCGCAGTCGAGCAGCGCGCGCACATGTCGATATCCGCCGCGCGCCCCTCGGCGTGCATCCTCCGCAACCGCCGCATCTGGTCCGAGTTGAAAATCTCCTCGAGCCGCTGGTCGCGCAAGTCGCCCACCGGATCGCCGTCCAGGTGATAGCTCTGGCAACACGGAAACACGCGGCCATCGTGCTTCACATACATCGCGCCGCGCCATAAGTAATGACACGGCCGCGGCGACGCCCTCCGCGATTCTGGCTGCACCAGATTGGTCTCGTCTTCCTTCACGCGCACCTGGTCGATGCCCGGCACCGCGCTCCAGAAACGGCGGAACTCCTCCACTTCGTGCGCGTTTCCGGGCATGCGCACCATTTGCGCCACGATCTGCACCTTCGCTCCGCGCTGCCGCTTCATGCGTGCGAAGCGGACGAAATTGTCGCGCACTTTTTCGAATCGCGCGCCCTTGCGGTAATGCTCGAAAGTCTCTTTCGACGCGCCGTCGAAGCTCAGCGTGATATGCGCCAGCGGCGAATCGAGCAGCTTCTCCGCGGCTTCCTGGTCGAGCAGCGTTCCATTGGTCGAAAGCAGCGTGGAGATGTGGTGGCGTTCGCAATATTCGATGCGCTCGAAAATTTTGGGGTCCATCAACGGTTCGCCCAGGCCGATCAGCATCATGTGTTCGCCGGTTTTCGACGCGCCCTGAACCAGGCGCTCGAAGACCGCGTCGGCCATATCTTCCTTGGGCTGCTTGTGCGTCTCGCGCGGGCACATGGGGCAATACAGGTTGCACTTCGCCGTAGTCTCGACGATGTACTCCACCGGCAGCGCGTTGACGCGCTCGGCGCGGCGCAGGTAGCCCCACAGAAGCTTGGCGCGATTGAACCAGCGCATGTGAATCCATCTTCGCATGCGCGATGATGAATTCGTGAGAGTCGCGATCACCGGAGTGAGCGGATTCATCGGCCGCCATCTTTCCGCCGCGCTGCGCGACTCGGGCTACGAAATTCGCTCCGTTTCCACACGCGACGGCATCCGCGCCTCCGATTTCGACGCCTGCGACGCCGTGGTGCACCTGGCGGGCGAGCCGGTTGCGCAGCGCTGGACGCGCGACGTGTGCGAGCGCATTCGCTCCAGCCGCGTGGAAGGAACGCGGGCCGTGGTCGCTGCCGCGGCTGGCGCCCAGGTGCTCGTGAGCGCGTCTGCGATCGGATACTACGGCTCGCGCGGCGACGAGCTGCTGACCGAATCCTCCGCGCCGGGCAGCGATTTTCTCTCGCGCGTTGCAGTCGAGTGGGAGCACGAAGCCGATCGCTTCCCCGGCCGCGTGGTGAAGCTGCGCATTTCGATGGTGCTCGGCCGCGGCGGCGGCGCGCTCCAGAAAATGCTGCCGCCGTTTCGCCTGGGAATCGGCGGCCGCATCGGCGACGGTTCGCAATGGACCTCTTGGATTCACATCGCCGACCTGGTCTCGCTGATCGTGTTCGCGCTGGAAAATCCGAAAGTCTCAGGCGCGATCAACGCTTCGTCGCCCGAGCCGGTGACCAACGCCGAATTTACCCGCGCCCTCGCGCGCGCGCTGCACCGGCCCGCGATTTTTCCCGTTCCTGAGTTCGCGCTGAAACTCCTGTTCGGCGAAATGTCCGCAATCGTGCTCGCAAGTCAACGGGTGATCCCGCAAGCCGCGCGCGACGCCGGCTTCGCATTTCGCTTTCCGGAAATCAGCACGGCGCTCCGTGAACTACTCTGATTTCCTCGCTGACGCCGCCTGGTTCGGGTCCCATAGAATCTCCGGCGCTCGCAGAACGTAGTTCGCCCAGCGGCTCCACACGAAGATCGCGTCACTCAACCGGTTCAGGTACTCAATCGCTTCCGCCGGCACCGATTCCTCTCGCGCGAGCGCGACCAGCGAGCGCTCCGCGCGCCGGCACACCGTCCGTGCGACGTGCAACTCGGCATTCAGCCGCGTTCCGCCCGGCAGCACGAAGCTGCGTAGCGCGGGGATCTCTTCGTTCATCGCGTCGATTTCGCGCTCGAGCTGCGCGATCTCCGCCGCAGTGATGCGCGCCTGCTTGGGATGCACGTCTTCAGCGAGCGTCGCCAGAATCGAGCCCAGATTGAACAGCTCGTGCTGCACGCGCCGCAGAATCGCGCTGAGCAGCCCCATACGCGGATCGAGCCCGCCCTGCTCCTGGCAGGTGATTCCGGCAAGTCCGAGAAAAGCGTTCAACTCGTCCACGTTTCCGTACGATGCGATGCGCAGCGAGTCCTTGGCCACACGCTGGCCGCCGGCCAGACTGGTTTCGCCCGCGTCGCCGCGCCGCGTGTAGATGCGATTCAGAGCCAGCCGGGGATCGTCGAAGGGTTTTTCGCTCACAGTCTCATGCTAGCTCGCGCGCAGGTTCGACAATCAATTGAAGAACGCGCCACCTGAAGGTCGCGCCTCAAGCGCCCGCTTTTTTCTGAGGCGCCGGCCTTCAGGCCGCGCGTGGAGCTTGGCGATGGAATCCATCACCCACGTTTGCGTTGCAAAATATGATGCATGCGCATCACTCATATTGACGCCTGGCGCGTCGAGCTGCCTTTGCATGAGGGCAGCTACAAATGGTCGGGCGGCAATGCCGTCGAGATTTTTGATTCCACCATCGTTGCGATTGCGACCGATGCCGGAATCACCGGTTACGGCGAGGTGTGCCCGCTGGGCGCGGCGTATCTTCCGGCGTATGCCGCAGGCGCGCGCGCCGGAATCGCCGAGCTTGCGCCCCAGTTGATCGGCCGCGACCCGACCGAGATCGGCGCGATCCGCCGCTTCATGGACCAAAGAATGCGAGGCCACGCCTACGTGAAATCCGCGATCGACGTCGCGTGCTGGGACATTCTGGGCAAGGCGAGCGGATTGCCGGTTGCGGCCCTGCTCGGCGGACGATTCGGTGATGATTTTCCGCTGTATCGCGCGATTTCCCAGGAAACGCCCGACGCGATGGCCTCCATGGTCGGCATATATCGCCAGCAGGGATATACGAAATTTCAATTGAAGGTCGGAGGCGATGTCGAAACCGATATCGCCCGCATTTTCGCAGTAGCCGACAAGCTGAAACCCGGCGACGTCTTGATCGCTGATGCCAACACCGGCTGGACCCAGCACCAGGCCCTGCGCGTCGCCGATGCCTGCCGCGTCGTGGACGTCTACCTCGAGCAGCCCTGCCGGACCTACGAGGAATGCCTGACCGTGCGTCAAAAAACCGCGCGTCCGTTTATCCTCGATGAAGTGATCGACGATGTGGGGATGGTGGTGCGCGGCGCGAATGATCGCGCCATGGACGTAATTAATCTGAAAATTTCGAAAGTCGGCGGGCTCACCCCGGCACGCGAGATCCGCGACCTGTGCGTTTCGCTCGGAATCGCGCTGACCATCGAGGATACCTGGGGCGGCGATATCGCCACCGCCGCCATCGCGCACCTGGCGCACAGCACTCCGCCGGAATTCCTGTTCACGACCACAGACTTCAACAGCTACGTCACGGTGAGCACCGCGAAGGGCGCTCCTCAACGGGAAAACGGCCGGATGACGACATTCACGCGTCCCGGATTGGGAATCGAGCCGCGAATGGAAATCCTTGGTACCCCCGTGATCTCAGTGGGATAGGAATTTTCTTGTTCGTCGTGATCGAGGTTGCCGATATAATCATGAGTGAGGAGTAGGGGGCAAGCAAGCCCCCTATGGATACGATCACCTCCGTTTTACACGGACGGTAACCGTTACCGTGACCGTAATCACGGTGACGACGGTGATCATAATCATGATCATCGCGCCCTCCTTTCCGTTCCGGAAAGGGATTCCACGACTTGCTGATAACAGGTCGTGGTGCGTCCGGAACGCTCTCGTGCGCTCCTTTCGCTCCCGAGCCGTACGGAATCCTCACGCAAATCTGGTGTGATATTGAAGGGAAAATTCTCAGGCGGAAGCGGCCGCAGCCGCCGCGGCGCGACGCTCCACTGCGGCCGACCGCAGCATCATCGCCGCCGTGTAGATCACTACGACGATCACCAGCCAGCGCACCGCGCCCAGCGGCATCTCTCTCACCAGGTACGCCGCGATCAGCACGCCGGGAATTCCGCCCAGCGTCAGCCCTAGCGCCGATTTCAGGTTGTAGCGCTGCTCGCGAATGAAGCGAGCGCTGCCCACCGGCATCAGAAATGCGCACGACCCCATCATGATGGGGAACGCGGCTTTGGGATTCATTCCCAGCAGACTAATCAGAATCATGCACGGCCCATACAGGCCGATGCCCAGCGTCATCAGCGAGCCGAGCATCGTGTTCGCCGCGATCGCCAGCCCGAGTTTCGCTCCCGTAAGCCCCAGGTGATCGCCGCCTCCGGGCATCAGTTCGAGCGCTTGCAGCAGAAAAATTCCCGACATCGCCAGCAGCGCCAGTCCCATGCCGATCTGAATCCAGCGCCGCGGCCAGCGCGAAACAATCCCGGCGCCGAACCACGCGCCCGCGACCGAGCCTCCGATCATCAGCGCCAGCGTCTTCACATCCACGTCCACCACCGCGATATAGATGAATGCCTCCACTAGCGTGGGGATGGTGTGGCCCACGTTGAGCGTCCCGGGAATATGCTCATCGCGCACCAAGCCCCACAGCTTGAAAAACGAAGTGGTCGGGGCGTACGAGCCGATCCCGAGCGTGTCGAAGAAATTGGTGATGAATCCGATGAAGCCGTCGCGCAAGTCCGGGGCCGCGCCGCTGCGCCACACGCGGAAAATGGAGACCGTCCACACCGCGACGTAAGCCGTCGCGAAAATTCCGAGCGTGACGAACAGTGCTGTTTTCATGCCACCGGATTCCGCAGCACGCCGATCTTCTCGATCTCCACTTCCACGATATCGCCGCGATTCATCTTGCGCGTCGCGCCGGGCGTTCCCGTGTAAATCACGTCGCCGGGCTCAAGCGTCACCCACCGGCTAACGTAGCTCACGATCGCCGGACAGTCGAACAGCAGGTCTGAAGTGGACTGCTTCTGCACGGTCTCGCCGTTGATGCGCGTTTCGAGCATCAGATTCGAGTCATCGACCCCAGCCACAATCGCCGGACCGAGCGGACCGAACGTATCCGCGCCCTTGGCGCGCCACCATTGCAGATCCTTGTGGGCGCCGTGCTGCCAGTCGCGCTCGCTCACGTCGTTGCCGCAGGTGACGCCGAAAATCGCCGCGCGCGCTTCATCGGCCGAAATATTCTTCGCCGTCTTGCCGATCACGATCACCAGTTCCCCTTCCGAATGCACGTTGTTCGCATCCAGCGGAATCACGATGGGATCACCTGGATTCTGCAAACACGACAACGGTTTATAAAAAATCTCGGGAGCGGACGGCGCGGGCCGGTTTCCCAGGTGGCTGCGATAATTCAGCCCAACCGCGAGAATTTTCCCGGGCACGCACGGCGCCAGAAGTTTCACCTCAGCGAGCGCGTGCGTCGTGCCAGCCGGCGAGTGATCGAAGAGGTCGCCGCGCAGCTCCTGCACCTTCTCGCCTTCGAGAATTCCGTACCGGGCATCCCGGCCCATTCGATAACGGACGTATCGGGTCACGCGAATTCGCTATTGTATAGCATTGTGAAATTCATCCGCTTCGAATACGATGGCCGGTCCCATGTGGGCGCGGTCACCGCGCGCGGCGTCGCGCCGGTGGAGTTGATCAACGCAAAGCGCGGCACGCGCACGCCCGACGATCTGCTCGCCATCATTCAAACAGCACCGCACGTCGGCGATCCGGAAGGCGTCGAGACCATCCCTTTCGATCGCGTCACGCCGCTGCTTCCCTACGACGTTCCGCCCAAGATCTGGTGCATCGGCCTCAATTACCGCTCCCACGCGGAAGATATCCAGGCCGTCCAGCCCGAAGAGCCCGGCAGTTTCATGAAGCCCGCCTCCTGCATGTTCCCTCCCGGCGGTGACATCGTGCTTCCTCCGCCGGAAGTTTCAAGCGACGTCGATGCCGAAGGCGAATTGGGCGTGATCATCGGCCGCAAGTGCCGCTTCCTCGACGCGCGCGAAGCCGCGGGAGCGATCTTCGGCTACACCACCACGCTCGATCTGACCGCGCTCGACGTGCTCCGAAAAAATCCCCGCTATCTCACCCGCGCCAAAAGCATCGACACGTTCTTCAGTTTCGGACCGGTCGTCGTCACCGCCGACGAGATCCCCGATGTCGGCTCGCTGGAGGTGATCACGGAACACAACGGCGCAGTCTGCTCCCGCGACTTCGTCCGCAACATGAAACACGGCCCCTTTGAGCTGGTTCGCTTCCATTCGCAGTTCATGACGCTGTACCCCGGCGATCTCATCTCCACCGGCTGCCCCAAAGGCGCGCGCATCAAAGCCGGGGATCGCGTGCGCGCGAAAATCGACGGCGTGGGCGAGCTCGCGGCGCGGGTCACAGCAACCCCTGCGGCTGTAGCGTCTCCTTAGAATTGCTCTAGGATGGTGAGGTGCGCTTCCTTATCGCCGCTCTCCTGTGCGCGTCCGTTTTGCCCGCGCAACCCAAATACGAAATTTACGCGATCCGTTACGCCACTATCAAGGATTTTTCGGCCGCCGGACTGATCGCGGGCGCCGACCGCTCGCGCAAAATGGACATTGCCATGATGGTCTGGCTCATCAAGGGCGAAGGCCGCAATATTCTGTTCGACTCCGGCTTTTATCACGACCGCTACATGCAGCAGTGGAAGCCCGTCGATTACCAAAAACCCTCCGAGGCGATCGCCAAGCTAAACCTGAAACCGGAGGACATCACCGACGTGATCATCAGCCACATTCACTGGGACCACGCCGACGGCTTCGATCTGTTTCCCAAGGCCAAAATCTGGATCCAGAAAGACGAGCTCGAATATTACGCCGGCGAAGCCTGGCAGGGCCATCGCCGCACTGCGGCCGATGCCGATACGATCATTGAGCTGGTGAAGTGGAACACCGAGGGTCGCGTGGCGCTGGTGAACGGCGACGCGCAGCAGATTTTTCCCGGCATCACGGCTTACCTCGGCGGAAAGCATACCTACGCGTCGCAATTCCTCGGCGTGAACACCGCCGCCGGAACGGTAATTCTGGCGAGCGACAACGTATATCTCTTCGAGAATCTCGAAAAACACCTGCCCATCGCGCAGACGCTCGACGCCGCCTCGAACCTGCGTGCGCAGGACCGCATGAAGGACCTCGCCGCCAATCCCAAGCTGATCATCCCCGGCCACGACCCCGCCGTGATGAGAAATTTCCCCGAGGTCGCGCCGGGCGTGGTGAAGATCGAGTAGCGCGGCAGATACAATAAACGTTGATGCAGCTTTGCGACATCTTCCTCAACCTGGGCGAGGAGAATTTTCAACAGAACCTGCGCTCGGTGTCCATCGGGAAGCTCAAGACCTACCAGCTCTTCGACCGGATGAAAGCGCGGATTCACACGCACAAGCTCAACTCCGGGACGCTGCGCAAATCCGCGCCGCGGCTGTGGGTGCGCGTCAATGAGCGCGACGACGATTTCGCAACCGACCTTTCGCAAGCCATCCTGGTTTCCCATCTCGACATGATCAAGGCGGTTTTGGATCACCTGGGTGTCCCGCACGAAGAGGGATTTTTCGCCAAGGATGCCGATATCGCGGGATATCTCAAGGAGGGCTGGCAGCAGGGCGCGTGGGAAAAATTCCACGCGGCGTTCCCCTCCGCGCCGCTGCTATTCTATATCAATCACCTCGCCTGGGAAATCGCCAAGGCGGAAAACGTTTTTCAACCGGCCGCATAATCGATGAAAGAACTTTTCGAGGCAATTCGCGCGGGAGATTCCTCCCGGGTCGCGGCGCTGGTCGCGGCCAATCCGTCGCTCGCCATCTTCGCCGCCGCGATTCAGGGCGACACGGCGTGCATCGAAGAGCTGCTAGCGGCCAACCGGTCGCTCATGTCAGCGCTTTCCGAGGATGGCTGGACGCCGCTGCACCTCGCCGCATTTTTCGGAAAAACCGACGCCGCGCGTTTACTTTTAAACAAAGGCGCGGAGGTGAACGCGCGATCGACCAACGCGATGGAGAACATGCCGCTCCACGCCGCCGCGGCCGGGCGTCACGCCGATCTCATCAAACTTCTGATCGATCGCGGCGCAAGCGTCAATGTGCGCCAGCACGGCGGGTGGACTCCGCTGCATGCCGCCGCGCAGAATGGCGATCTCGAAATCGCGCGCGCGCTGGTCGCCGCTGGGGCCGACGTGCAGACGCGCGCCGACAACAACCAGACCGCGCTTGACCTGGCGCTGACCAAGGCGCAGCAGGCGATGGTGGATTATCTCGAAGCGAACGGAGCGCGGTTGTAAGTGGATCTTGAGGGCACGATCTCGGAGCTCCTGGCGACCTCGCTCTTTAGCTTGGCGAGCGCGTCGACGCTCGACGACATCGAAGCGATTCGCGTTGAAGCTTTGGGACGGAAAGGCAAGCTTGCGGAGGTTAGCAAGGAATTTGGAAAGCTGCCGCCGGAGGAGCGCGCCCGCGTTGGCAAGCTGCTCAATTCCGTCAAGCAGGACCTCGAATCCAAAATCGACGCGCGCAAAGCCGCTCTCGAAGACGCCGCCCTCAACGCCCGCCTCGACTCCGAATGGATCGACCTCACCGCCCCCGCCCCCGGACCTCGCCCCGGCAGCCTGCATCCGGTCACCCAAGTGCAGCGCGAGCTCGAACAGGTTTTCATCTCCATGGGATTCGCCGTGCTCGATGGTCCCGAGGTCGAAACCGAATTCTACAACTTCGACGCGCTCAACATCCCCGCTGACCACCCCGCGCGCGACATGCAGGATACTTTCTGGCTCAAAGACGGCCGTCTTCTGCGTACCCACACCTCGCCGGTGCAGGTCCGCGGCCTCGAAAAGCTTGGCCCGCCGCTCAAGATGATTGCCCCGGGCCGCGCGTTTCGCAATGAAGAAGTGGACGCGTCGCACGAGCACACCTTTTATCAGCTCGAAGGCATGATGGTGGATCACGACGTTTCGGTCGCGCACATGCTGTACTTCATGAAGACGCTGCTTTCGGCGATCTTCAAGCGCGAAGTCACCGTTCGCCTGCGCCCCGGATTTTTTCCCTTCGTCGAACCCGGATTCGAGCTCGATGTTCAATGCCTGATCTGCAACGGCGCGGGCTGCCCGGTGTGTAAACACTCAGGATGGCTCGAGCTGATGCCGTGCGGGCTGGTGCATCCCGCGGTTTTGCGCCACGGCGGCGCCGATCCCGAACAGTGGAGCGGGTTCGCCTTCGGCCTGGGCCTCACGCGCCTGGCGATGATGCGCTACGCCATCGACGATATTCGTCTGATGATGAGCGGCGACCTGCGATTTGCTAGCCAATTCTAGATGAAATTCTCGTATCAATGGCTGCGCGAGATGGTGGACGGCCTGGAGACATCTGCCCACCAACTGGAGCATCTCATCACGCTCAAAACCGCCGAGTGCGAGGGCATCGAAGAGACCGGTGCACTGCTCGCCGGCGCTTCCGAAGCGCTGGTGGTCGCGCTCGAGCCGATCGGAAGCGGGCACAACCGCAAGGCGATCGTCGAAACCGTCCGCTACGGACAAAAAACAGTCGTCTGCGGCGCGCCCAACTGCCGCGTTAAACTGCGGACCGTTTACGTGCCGATCGGAAAGAAAATCATCGATGGAGTCGAAAGCGACGGAATGCTCGCGAGCCCGGCCGAGCTGGGCATCAGCCGCGATCACACCGGAATCATCGAGCTCGACACCGCGCTCGATCTCACGCCCGATTTCATCATCGAGGTCGATAACAAATCGCTGACGCATCGGCCGGATCTGTGGGGGCACCACGGGATGGCGCGCGAAGTCGCGGCGATTCTCGGCCGCCCGCTGCGCGATCCGGTAAAACCGCTCGAATTCCCGGACGCGCCCGCGCGTATCGAAGTGACGGTCACCGATTTCGCATTGTGCCCGCGCTACTCCGCGCTGATACTTGAGAACGTCAGTGTGTGCCCGTCGCCGCTGTGGCTGCAATACCGCCTCGAAGCGATCGGCCTCAACCCGATTTCGAACATCGTGGATGTGACCAACTTCATCATGGCGGAAATCGCCCAGCCGATGCACGCCTTTGACGCGGACAAGCTGCAAGGCGGAATCGTCGTGCGCACGGCGCGAGCGGGGGAGCGGATCAAGGCGCTCAACGACGAAACCTACGATCTCGATGAACCCAATCTCCTCATCACCGACGCGAGCGGCCCGATCGCCATCGCGGGCGTGATCGGCGGCGCGGATACCGCGATTTCCGAAACCACCACGCGCATCGTACTTGAAAGCGCGTGCTTCAACGCGTCAAGCGTCCGCAAAACGTCAGCGCGGCTGAAGCTGCGCACCGACGCATCCATGCGCTTTGAAAAAGCGCAGGACCCGGCGAATACCGTGCGCGGTCTGCGGCGCGCTCTGGAGTTGCTTCAGGAAGTTTCACCGGGAATCCGCCTCGCCGGAGGAATCGCCGACGCGTACCGTCCGCTTGCCGCACCGCAGCCGATCGAGCTGCCGCTCGACTGGCTCGACCGCAAGCTGGGGCGCGCGGTTCCGGCCCACGAAGTACGAAAAATTCTCGAATCGCTCGATTTCCGCGTCGCCGATTCCGGGCCGCGCGCGTTTTCGGTGATCCCGCCGAGCTGGCGCGCCACCAAAGACGTCACCATCAAGGACGACCTGGCCGAGGAAGTCGGCCGCATGATCGGTTACGAGTCGATCACACCGGTGGCGCCGCTCGCGCCCGCGCGCGTTCCGCCGGGGAATCCGGAGCGCGAATTTCAACATCGCGTCCGCGAGATGGCCGCGGCGCAAGGATTCACGGAGGTCTACAACTATTCCTTCATCAGCGCGGAGCAGGCGCGCTTGTTCGCGCTTCGTCCGCAAGTGGAGGTCGCCAATCCCATTTCGATCGACCAGCAATTCTTGCGGCCCAGCCTGATTCCGGGGATCTGGAAGAACGTGACGGAGAATCAGAAACGCTTCGATTCGTTCCGGCTGTTCGAGATTGGTCGCGAGATTTACAAGGACCGCGAAGTTCCGCACCTGGCCGCGGCGATTTACGCGAAAGACGATGGCGTCGCGGGGCTGCTGGAGCTGAAACGGCTGGCCCAATGCATTTTGCCCGGCGCGTACGTGCGGCCAGCCGAAGCGCGCGCTTACGAGCATCCCCGCCGCGGCGCGCAGGTATTTCACGCCAACGAACCCATCGGCCGGCTGTTCGAATTTCATCCGCGGATGGTCGAGACCGGACGCGCGGCGGTGCTCGACCTGGATCTTGCGGTCGTCGAAAAACTGAGTCGTCGCGAGCCGCGCTACCAGCCGCTGCGCCGCTTCCCCACCAGTTCCTTCGATTTGACCGTGGTGGCGCCGCCGAGGGCGCTGATCGGCGAGATCGAGTCGCGGCTCAAGACGCTCGCCGGCGACGCGCTGATTGCGATCGCGTTCCTGCGTGATTTTGCTTCGCCCGATGGCTCGCGCAGCATTTCGTATCGAATCACGGTTGGCCAGGCGGATGGTACGCTCGCCTCCGACGAAGTCTCCGCGATCCGCGCGCGAATCATCGAAGGCATGCGCGCCGCCGGATTCGAGTTGAAGGTGTGAACCGGCTCGAAATTCTTGCGCGCGAAATCGTCGCGTGCGAGCGCTGCCCCCGGCTTCGCGAATATTGCGAGCATGTCGCGGAAACCAAGCGCCGCGCCTATCGCGACTGGACCTATTGGGGCCGTCCGGTTCCCGGTTTCGGCGATCCGCGTGCCAAGCTGCTGGTGATCGGCTTGGCGCCCGCGGCGCACGGCGGAAATCGCACGGGCCGCGTGTTCACGGGCGACCGCTCCGGCGATTTTCTGTATCGCGCCCTGTTTGAAACCGGCTTCGCGTCGCAGCCGGAAAGCGTTTCGCGTGACGACGGAATGAAGCTGACGGGCGCCTACATCAGCGCCGCCGTGCGCTGCGCGCCGCCTGACAACAAGCCCAAGCCGGACGAATTCCACAACTGCCGCCCGTACCTGGAGCGCGAAATCGACCTGCTCAAAGATGTGAATGTGGTGGTGGCGCTCGGCCGCATCGCGTTCGACACGTACCTCGCGATCCTGCGCGACCGCGGTGTGATCCGCAGCCGCGCGGCGTTCGCCTTCGGCCACGGCATGGAGCATCGCATGGAAGGGTCGCCCGTGCTGATCGCGTCGTATCATCCCAGCCAGCAGAACACGTCGACCGGGAAACTGACCGCCGCGATGCTGCGCAAAATATTCGGGCGCGCGCGCCGCTACGTCAGGTGATGTATATCGCGATGTATAATTGATGTATGCCCACCATGATTCGGAAACAGGTCTACCTGCGCCGCGATCAGGACCGGGTCCTCAAGAAGCTCGCAAAAAAGAGCGGCCGCACCGAAGCGGAAATGATCCGTGAGGCGGTTGATGAGCTGGTCCTGGCCAAACAGCGCGACGCCGCATGGCGGAAGGAATGGGAAATGATTCAGCGCCGCATGAAGCTCGCTGCTGTGCCGGGAGGGCGAAGCTGGAAACGCGACGATCTCTACGACCGCTATGACCGCTCGGCTGCTGCTCGACACAAACGTAATCGTCTATCCGCATGATCCGTCCGAGCCGGAAAAGCAGCGCGCGGCGGCGCTTCTGGTGGAGCGGATTCATCGGTCCGGCGTGGGCTGCATCAGCACGCAGGTTCTCTCCGAATTTTACTCGGTGATGACGACGAAGCTTCGCCCGCGGATCCCACAGGCCGCGGCGCTGGCCAGCTTGGAGCGCCACGCAAACTTGTGGCGCGTGTTCCCCGTCACCACCGAGGTGATTCTCGAGGCCGCGCACGCGTCCGTCCGCTTCGGGATCCATTTCTGGAATGCGCAGCTTTGGGCGGTTGCGCATGTGAACCAGCTAGGCTACATCGTGAGCGAGGATATGCAACACGGTGTCGAGATCGGCGGCGTTCGCATTCTCAGTCCCTTTCGCCACGACTGGCGGATGGAGGACCTGGTGCGATGATCCGACGCCTGGAACACTACTTCCAGTTCGAATCCCTCGAGACCAACTGGCGCACCGAAGTTCTCGCCGGCGCGACCACGTTCGTCACCATGGCGTACATCGTTTTCGTGAACCCTTCGATTCTGCGCGACGCAGGGATGCCGTTCAAGGCGGTGATGGCGGCCACCTGTTTCTGCGCGGCGTTCGGAAGCATCCTCATGGGCGTATTTGCGCGTTATCCCATCGCTCTTGCTCCGGGCATGGGACTCAACGCGTACTTCGCCTACACCGTGGTCAAGGGGATGGGCATCGCGTGGCAGGCTGCGCTGGGCGCTGTGTTTTTTTCAGGCGTCGCGTTTCTGCTGCTGACCTTCCTCGGCGTCCGGCAGCTCATCCTCGAAGCGATTCCAGGCGAGCTGTACTCGGCTGTCGCGGCCGGCATCGGACTGTTCATCGCCATGATCGGGCTGCGCAATTCGGGCATCATCGTGGCGAGCCGCGACACGCTGGTGGCGCTCGGCAATCTGCGCGACCCCAACACTCTGCTGGCGATTTTCGGGCTGTTGCTGATGGGCGCTCTGCTGGCGCGTGGCGTGCGCGGCGCCATGCTAATCGGCATTCTGGCGACCACGCTCGCCGGAATCGCCTTTGGCCTGGTGCACTGGACGCCGGAGCCGTACCGCATCTCCGATATCGCGGCGACCGCGGGCAAACTCGACATCCGCGCGGCGTGGCGCTTCGGTTTCCTGGAGATCGTTGCGGTATTTTTGTTCGTCGACCTGTTCGACAATATCGGCACGCTGGTGGGCGTGGGCAAGAAAGCGCGCCTGTTCGACGAGCACCAGCGCATTCCGCGCATTCGCCGCATTCTGCTGGCGGACGCGACCGCGACCATCGCCGGGTCCTTCGCCGGAACGTCCACCGTCACCAGCTACATCGAGAGCGCGGCGGGTGTGGTGGCCGGAGGGCGCAGCGGCGTCACCGCGATTGTCACCGGAGTTCTGTTCCTGGCGATCCTGCCCATCGCGCCGCTGGTGGGCGCGATTCCCGCCGCAGCCACAGCACCCGCGCTGACTGTCGTCGGATCGCTGATGATGGCGGAAGCCGCCGCGATTCCCTGGAAACATCCGGGCGTCGCGATCCCGGCGTTTCTTACCATGATCGCCATTCCGCTGACGTTCAGCATCGCCAACGGGCTGGCGTTCGGATTCACCGCCTACGCGCTGTTGAGTATCGCGCGCGGCGAATTCCGGCGCACGCACTGGCTGGTGTACCTGCTCGCCGCCCTGTTCATCGCGCGGTTTTATTACCTGAGCGGGCGTTGAAACGAGTACTCGCTCGCCCAGCTTATTTCTCGCCGATCGCGTGGACGATGAAGTCCGCTTCCTCGTTGGGGCGGCGTTGAACCTCCCGGGAGTGGTTGACGCACTTGCTAACATAAGGCGTGCGTAACGTCATCATTATCGGATCGGGCTGTGCGGGCAACACAGCGGCGATCTACACGGCGAGGGCCAACCTGAAACCGTTGGTGCTTGCCGGGCACGAGCCGGGCGGTCAGCTTTCCATCACCAGCGAGGTCGAAAATTTTCCCGGATTTATCCAGGGAATTCAGGGCCCCGAGCTGGTGGAGAACATGAAAAAGCAGGCCGAGCGGTTCGGCGCCGAGTACGTCTACGGAACGGTCGAGAAGGCCGATTTCTCCACGCGCCCCTTCCGGCTGATAGTGGATGAAGAGCCGGTGGAAGCGCGCACGGTGATCATCGCCTCGGGCGCGTCCGCTCGCTGGCTCGGCTTGGCGAACGAGCAGAAGCTGATCGGCCGCGGCGTCAGCTCCTGCGCCACCTGCGACGGCGCGTTTTACAAAAATCGCAAGGTGATGGTGGTGGGCGGCGGCGATTCGGCCATGGAGGAAGCCAATTTCCTGACGCGCTTCGCTTCGGACGTGACGCTGGTGCACCGGCGCCCGCAGTTTCGCGCATCGAAGATCATGCTGGACCGCGCGCGGTCGAATCCCAAAATCTCCTTCGTCAATAATTCGATTGTCGAGGAGGTATACGACGTGACCCGCAACGAAGTCACCGGCGTGCGCCTGCGCAATGTCGACACCGGCGGCACCACCGATCGCGAAGTGCACGGATTATTCATCGCCATCGGCCACATTCCCAACACGCAGCCATTCCGCGGCCAGATCGAGCTCGATCACGAAGGCTACATCGTGAGCCACGGCGGGGCGCGAACCAACATTCCGGGCGTGTTTCACGCGGGCGACGTGCAGGATCGCGTGTATCGCCAAGCCGTGACCGCGTCAGGGATGGGCTGCATGGCGGCGATCGAAGCGGAGCGGTTTTTAGAGGCGCAGGGGCACTGAAACCGCCCATTCTGGAAAGCTCCCTGTTTGGCCACGACGATTTCTTCTTCGGCGTGGAGCTCGGCGCCGCGGCCGCACTTGTGTTTCTCGTCGGAGGGGCGGTCGCCCGCTTGACGCGCTCATGGATCGTACGTGGCGGGCAGGCGCGAAGAGGGCTTTCTCTAAAGAACTCTATAGTTCACGAATGAACTCCTCCGGCGCGACCTGAGCCTGCCGGAGAATACTGGCGAGTGTTCCGACGGAAAGCGCGGCGTGCACCGGGACCGTGACGAAGCCGAATGTGCGATCCGGCCTGCCGAACCCGTTCGAAGCCAAGCCGTTCAAGCGCCTTCACGGCGCCCCGGCCGGATACGCCGCGCGGCAGCTTCACGCTTCGGGATTCACCAACACCGGATCGGCAGTGAAGCCGAATCCGCTGCGGAGCGCCCGAATCGAAATGACACCGGACCGCGTCCTTCACCTGCTCCTGCAACTCCCCTAGATCGCGACCTTGCGTGGTGATCCCGCCCCCCTCCGGCGCATCCCAGACCGCGACCAGCATCCCCGACTCATCACGCTCGACTTGAAAGACGATCTCTTCCATCAGTTGCTCGCCCGCTGCCGGACGTACTTCTGGTTCATGTACTTCTCGGCTTCCTGCAGCGCGCCGTAGGTGTTGTCCTTGGTGCGCAGCGCCTGGCGGTATTCGTTCATGGCGCGGTCGCGCTGATCGCTCACGTCGAAAATCTTTCCCAGATTGATGTGCGCCCACACCTCGGTCCACTTCGGGATAAGATCGCCATTGAGCGCTTCCCGAAATTCGTTGGCCGAGGGCTGCCAGTTGCCTTGCAGGAAATACAGCTCGCCGATGCGGTAATGCGCGAGCGAGCTGTTGCGCGTCACATCTAGCGCCTTCTGGTACTCCTTCAGCGCTTCCGAATAATCGCCGATCTGCGTGTACTCCTCGCCGCGTTTGATGGCCACCGCGACGCGCATGTTGTCGTCGAAATGCAGCACGTGATCGTCCGGATCGAGCGTCACCGATCTCGGCTTCCCGAACGTGTCCACCGAAAACTCCGACGCCGTGCCGACCACTTCAATCGTCTTCATCTCCGGGTTTCCTTCGGTTTCCACTCTCATCTCCACCGGCATACGGAACAGATCGAGGTCCTGCGTCACCTTCCCCATCACGCGGAACCCGGGAGCCTTTTCCGTGCGGAAGACGGTGTACTCCGTCTTGAACGTCGGCGCGCCGGTCGATTCGATCCATTCGGTGAAGAACCAGGCCAGCTCCTGTCCGTAGATCTGTTCGGCGAGCTTGCGGAAATCGTCGGTGCTGATGGATTTGTACGCGAACTGGTCGGGCACGGCGTGGATCAGCTTCATGAAATTGTCGTCGCCGATCACGCCGCGCAGCATGTTGACCACGGCCGCGCCCTTGGCCGCCGTCGCGGCCCAGAACTCGGGCGAATAATCCTCCAGACGCGCGGATTGAATCAACGGCGCCTGGTCGGCGGTGAGCGCTTCGACATAGTCGTTATGAACCGCCGTGTCCATCGCGCCCTTGCCGTTCACGTGTTCGGTATAAAGAATCTCGGAATAGCGCGCCATGCCGTTCTGAATCCAGACATGATTCCGGCTGGAAGGCGAAACGATCGTCCCCCACCATTGCTGCGAGACCTCGTTGGCCACCAGGTCGGTATTCACCGTGGTCCCGATGCCGTGCGGCGCAAGGAACAGGATTCCCGGAGCGGCGTAGCCGTTGGGCGCGCCGTCCTCGGTCTCGACCACCGTCAGATTGCGATTGTAGGGCGCGCCGTAGAGATCGGTGAAGAACAGCATCGCCTTGGAAATTTCTGCTCCGTAGGCCTGCGCCATCGCCGCGCTCTCGCGCAGATACAGCGACGTGGTCACGCCGCCCGCCTGTACCGGCTGCGCATCGCCGCGCACCACCGCGAAGCTTCCCGGAAACGACGGCTGGTCGAAGCGGAATTCGGTGGTGGTGAACCCCGCGGGCGCGCTCGCCTGGCTGTCGATTCCGCTCGCGATCACCTTGTACCCTGTCGGCACGGTCACCTTCAGATCCGCCGCAAAACGATCGACCGTGTACCCGCTCACCGGAAACCAGCGCGCCGGATACATGAAATAAGCGACGTCGGGATGAATCGCGGCGAACTTGATTCCATACACCGGCGAATCCTCGTTGCCGGTCAGCCGCCCGTCATAATAAAAGGTCAGCGTAGCGGGTTTGCCTTGGGGAATTGTCCGCGAAAGCGTCAACCCGACGCCCATATCCTGCTGTACGCGCGACGCCGAAACCTGGCTGCCGTCTTCGTCCAGCACTTTCGACAGGCTCAGCGAATTGTTGAGCTCGAAGGTCAGCGAATTGGTGTCCGAAGCGGGAATGAAGCGGACGGTCGCGGTGGCGACGATGGTTTGCGCGTTTGGATCGACCTTGGCGTCGATCGCGTAACTTTGGACGTCGATCTGAGAGCGATCCTGGCTATCTCCGCGGTGCTCGCTGAACCGGCTGGGACGGTCCAGGAGGGGCCGCTCCTGGGCCCAGAGCGATCCGGCGGCCAAAACGCTAACCAGCGTGAACCATGTTTTTACTTTCACTTCAACACCTTCTCTATCCAGCCCGCGGCGGTCTCCATGGGATCGTCCCGGCTGGCGAGCAAGGCGGCCACCCGAGCCAGACCGGCGCGCATTTCCGACCGCGCCGCCTCGTCCTCGAGCAGCCGAATCGCCTCTGCCGCGATCCGTTCACCCGTCATTTCGTCCTGGATCAGCTCGGGAGCGATACGCCTCCCGGCGACCAGGTTCACCATCGACAGAAACGGCGCGCTTACCAGCCGCCGTCCCAATAACCAACTTAACGCGTTTACCCGGTAAAAGGTCACCAGGGGTGTACCCAGCAGAGCGGCCTCGATGGTAACCGTGCCGCTAGCCGCCAGGGCTAGGTGAGCATAAGCCAGCCCATCCCAGGCGAGTCCTTCTTTTACTTGGATGGATGCCGCGCGGGCGGGTTCCCAAAAACTTGCGCGCTCCGCGCCGAACCCGGGGGGCAAAGCCAGCAGAAAATCAACATCTTGCCGCTCGCGAACCAGCCTCACGGCTTCAAGCAGCGCGGGCATATGACGTTCGACCTCGCCATGCCGGCTCCCCGGAAGCAGAACGATCAGCCGCCGGTCCGGATTGAATCCGATTTTTTGAAAAAATTCGGCGCGCGGCATCGACGGCTGTACGATTCGCGCCAGCGGATGGCCTAGATAGCTCGTGGGAACTCCGCGCGAGGCGAAAAATTCCTCCTCGAAGGGGAAAATGCACAGCAGCCGGTCGACGGTTTCCTTGAGAATCCGGACCCTCCCCTGCCGCCACGCCCAGGCCTGCGGAGCGATCAGGTAAACCACTGGAATTCCGCGCTTCTTGAGCTGCCGGGCGAGGCGCAGGTGAAAATCGGGAGAATCGGTGAGCACGGCCAGGTCCGGTTTTTCCGCCGCCGCCGCGCGCACCAGCTTGCGAAACTGGCGCCAGATGCGCGGAATATGCCCAACCACTTCGACGATTCCGACCACCGCGATGGATCGCGAATCGACGATGGCTCGGACGCCCGCTTTTTGCATCCGCGGTCCGGCACATCCGAAAAATTCAGCGCTGGGATGCCGCGCGCGCAGCGTTTCAACCACGCGCGAAGCGTAAAGATCGCCCGAAGCTTCGCCCGCCGAGATGAAAATGCGCACCTGCTAATGAGTGTAATGCAGGGCTCGCGGATTCTCCGCACGCCCCTACTTCGCGGCGAGCAGGGTCTGCAGGCCCAGGAAACGCGAACGGATTTCCGACATCTCCTGCTCGTCCAGACGCTCGGCGCAGCCCGCCACTACGCGGCTGGCCCGGTCCAGGACCACGCGGTGAATCTCGTCATCGTGGGTGGTGCGGGCGATGTCCCCGAGCCCGCGCAGCATGCGCAGGCTCACTGCCAGGTCGCCCTTCGAGTACATGCGGATCTGCTCGAACGCCGAATCCAGCAGGCGCTCGAAACCCATCCATGGGATGTACACCCGCAGGTTGCCCGGCGGATCGTAGAATCCCATTTCCGGCGGCTCGCGCGAGGCCACGCGAATGATCAGCCGGCTCAACTGATCGACGCAACTGATGGCCGTGCTGGGATCGTTCACCGCGGGCGAGATCGCTTTGAGCGCGATGTCCACGATCTGGAGAATGCCGAACTCGACGTCCTGCTGCAAAGTCCGCGACGGGCCGAAATCGAAAGTCGCGAGGATATCCGCGATACGGTCGGGGGTGGCGCGGTCGGCGCGCGAAATCGCCAGCAGAGGCACGCCGCGCGGAACGAAATGCCCCACCCGCCGCAGCACGTGAACCTTGATATGAAACCCCTTCGCCAAGGCGACCAAACGGTTCACGTCGATGAAGCGGACATAGCCGGAAATTTCGTTGGGAACGGTCAGCTCCCATTTGAAGTCCTCCACACGCTCGTCAAAGCGGCGCAGGTTGGGATTGCGCGGCCAGGGCATCACATCGTCTATGACCACCTCGGTTTCCGAAGCGATCTTGTCCACGATCTGGTTGACGCTGATCGCCTGGGAGATGTGGTGAATGAAGAACAGCAGCCAGGCCACGCAGGTGAGCGCTAGCAGCATGGCGCCGAACACGGTCGCGACCGGGGCGAACGGACGCGGCTGCGAGTGCGCCGCGGGAAGCGCGGCCATGCAGTAGGAGAACGTCCCCAGAAAAATGCCCAGCGTCCACTGCGTGACGCCGTCGCGTGCGAACCCTAAAATGATGCGCGGCGAAAATTGCATGGACGCAAGCGTCAGCGTCATCAGCAGGATGGCGAAAACGATCGAAACCACGGTCATGATGGAGCCGCCGATGGCGGCCAGGATCACCTGCGCGCTCTGCGGGTCGGAATGCGAGGGGAAGATGGCGCGCGGGACCCACGCGCTCGCGGCCGGGAATTCTTCCTCCATCCAGGAAAACAGCGCGCCCGCGCACCCCAGCGCCAGCGCGATCGCCAGTGGACGCACCAGAAACCCGCCGCGCAGGTTGTACATCACGTGATGGAACAGCAGGGGTAAGCGCTTCATCGCGTGTTCAGTTCAGTGTATCGCTACCGCTCGCGCAAGGATCGCGCAGGATCGATGCGCGCCGCGCGCGCCGCGGGAATGGCCGACGCGCCCGCGCTCAACACCAGCACAGCCACCGCGGCGAAGGCAAATGCCGCCGGGTCATGCCCGCCCGGAACGAACCCGACAAGTTCGCGCCGTGCGAACCACGCGAGGGCCAGGCCTGCGCAGGTTCCCACTGCCGCCAGGCACATCGCATCGATCACCAGCATCGCCATGATCGTGCGACCGCGCGCTCCGATCGCCATGCGGATTCCGATCTCGCGTCGCCGCGCCGCCACCGCCTGCGCCACCACCCCATACAGCCCGGCGAGCGCCAGCGCGAGCCCGCACGCCGCCACGACCCCCGTCGCTTCCAGTGCGACGCGCGCCTGGAACGTCGCACCCTGGGCGAGGTAATCGCTCGCCGGGCGGATTTCGCTCACTGGCTGGGCCGCATCGAGCGCATGAATCGCCGCGACGATCGGGTACGCCGCGCGCGCCGGATCGCCCGACGTCTCCACATGAAGCACCATGCGGGAAGCGTAGTTCTGCGAAAACGGAAGGTACAGGTACGGCCGCGGAGCTTCGCCCAGCGAAAAGTATTTCGCCGTTCGCGCCACGCCGATCACGCGAACCATCCGCCCATTCATGCGAAATCGCGCGCCGATTCCGCCCTGCTTGGCGAGCTCCTCGTTCACGATTGCCACCGGCTCGCTCGCCGCGGTGTCGCGGTCGTCAAAAGCTCGCCCGCGCAGGATGGGAATGCGCAGGAGGTCTAAATAGCTGGGGGTCACCAGGTTAGTCCACAGCGTCGCCGGCTCCGTCTCGCCGGCGATTTCGATCTCACGCTGCGCGCCCGTGTATCCCAGGGGAGCCGATTGCGCCAGCGCGACGCAACGAACTCCGCTCATCGCTCCCACGCGCTCGAGCACCTCGCGGTAAAACGCGCGCGCGTGAGCCTCGGTATGGCGCACCTGGGCCGGATCAAGCGCCAGCGTGAGAACGTGTGCGGTTTGAAATCCGGGGTTCTGCCGCGCGATCCTCGCGAGTGAATCGAGCAGCGAGAACGCGCACGCAACCAGCGAGGACGCGAGCGCGATTTCACCGGTCACCAGGATTTTCCTCCATCTGCCGCGCGAATTGTGCGCCGGGAGGCAGCCGCAGGCGATGGCCGCGATCGCCGCACTGGCGAGAACCGGCAAAATGCGCGTGTCGAGGTCCGCCGCGATGCCCAGGCGCAGATCGCTCGGCGCGGTCGCCGCAAGCGCGAACAACCGCAGCGCGGCCGACGCGACCGGTAGCGCGAGCGCAGCGCCGGCAAGCGCCAGCAGAAGGGCCACGGCCAGGCGCTCGAGGAATAATCTCCCGCGGCTTGCTCCCAGCGCGATCTTTACCGCCGTTTCCGCCGACCGCATCGCGCCGCGCAGGATCAAAAGTCCGCCCAGGTTCGCGCAGGCGACCGCCAGCATCAGGCCCGCGACGCCGATCAGCAGCGCGGCAAGGGCCGGCATGGTCCGATCCCCGCTCATCCGCGCGTCGAGTTCGGTGGTCGCGAGCAGCCGGCGGCCGCGGTTCGACTCCGGATGCCCGGCGTCAAGCCGCGTGCCAACAGCCGCGATTTCCGCGCGCGCCCGCGCCAGGCTCGCGCGCGGATTCAGGCGCGCGTAGATGCTCAGGTACCGGCGCGACCGGTCTTCCATCGGCTTGCCTGAAGACGGCAGCAGACCCGATTCGTAGACGCCGATCGGAACGTAAAAATCCTCGTGAACGAAGCGGTCCAGCGAAAAATTTTTCGGCGCGACGCCGATCACGGTGAAGGGAGCGCCGCTCAGCAGAATTCGGCTTCCGAGCGCGGACGGATGCGACTCCCAGAACGCCCACGCCAGAACCACTACTGCATCGTGCGCCTCGTCCAGCCGGAACGTCCGTCCCGCGGCTGTGGGTATTCCGAGCACGTCGAAATAATCCGGCGTCACGGCAAGACCCATGCGGACCTGCGCCGGGGAGCCCGGTCCGGTTGCGACCGCGATCAGAATCTGGCTTTGGGCGACCATGCGCGCGGTAGCCGATGCGCGGCGAAGATCGTCGAAATCGGGATAGGAACTGAGTCCCAGGCGCTGGTGGGCCGACGCCGTGAACACGCGCACGATTTCCTCCGGATGAGCCACCGGCAGCGGCCGGAACAGGATCGCGTCGGCGATCGTAGAGAGCGCGGCCGTCAAGCCGAGGCCCGCGGCGAGCGAGCCGACGCACAAAATCGCGAATCCCGGAGATCTCGCGAGCGAGCGGAGAGCAAACCTGCACACCTCGACGATGGCACGGCGATTCGGGCGTCCACATCCGGCGAAAGCGAAAGTCATTGATTCGCGGAGAAATCCTGCCGCGTGCGGTCCGCTACGGCGCTGCTTTCGCCGCCACTCGGAGGTTGCCTGTCCGGGAGGTTAGACGTGGGCCGCATCCTTACGGATGGCGGCTCGGAGCCGCGGCTGATTGGCGATCGATCTGATGTTGAAACGCGCCGTGCTTACTGGGATATCCATCGGCTCTCGTTTTCAGCGGAGGGTTCGACGTCGTCCTCGGTGTCGTCGGGGGTGTAGCTGCGGAGGAAATCTTCGGCCTGATCAACGCGTATGTCGAGGCCGCGGCGGTTGAGAACGGCTTCGATTTCCTCGGTTGAAAAAACGAAGCCATCTTCGGCTGGGTCATAGGGCTCGTCCTGGAGGCCGTGGGCGTGGACCAGGGTTGCGGCTTTGTCGAGGTCTTCGTTCTCCTGTTCGCGGCGGGCGGACTGGAGCTCCCGGATTTTCGCGAGCGTTTTTTCGAACTGGCGGCTGAGGCGCTGGCCGTGGAGGCTGAGATTGGCGAGGGCTCGGGTTTGGGAGTCGAGCGCGGCGGCGATGGAGAGGGCCTGCTGGACCTGCTCGGGGGCGTCGTCGAGTTGTTCGGGTTCGCGAACGATGCCCAGGGTGAGGAGATTGTTTTCGAGAGCGGCGACGCGGTTCTGGCGCCAGGCGGTGTCGGCGAGGGATTGGACCAGATGGGTTTCGGTGGCGCCTTTGGGGTGGTATTCGTCGATGAAGGAATCGACGTGGCGACGGTAGGCTTCGAGATCTTCGCCGGGGAGGACGATGATTTGTCCGGTGAGTCCGTGGCGCAGGGCGTTGAGCGAGGAGCGCTGTTTGCCGGCTTGGGTTTTGGGTCCGGTGGAGTGCTGGGAGTTGGCCCGGTTGATTTGGGCGCGGTCGAGTGTGGTTATAGGTTGTGGTGTCATGGCGCTACCGGGATAGCACGGGGGAGGGTTGGAGGCGCTTGGGGCGAAATGGGATGTAGTTGACGGGGAATGGATTTCTCTGGAGGAGGGGAACGTAATCGAGCTGATAGATTCCGTGTTTGCGCCACTAAAAAGATCTGCTATCTTTGGGCACCGGCCGCGTGAACCAGCTCTATTACGGCGAGAACCTTGCCGTCTTGGGGTAGAGCTTGGATGACAAATCCGTTTGAGGTTGGTAAAGGAGTTAGTGAGCGCCAACGGATGAGGTTCTCAGGATGAAAATAGGAAATGCGATGGACGCCCCGGATTCACCGAGCCAAATTATGAAATGGTGCTGTATGGGGTTTGCGGGCAATTTTGAGATGGCGGGATCACGTGGATTCGGTGTGTTCGTCTCAACCCGAGACGGTTCGGAACCCACATTCATTCTGCAGCATCGTGCAGTAGATGCTGGTGCTCCAACTCCCAACACGGAGTACCCGATCTCGCTCATCTCCGACTTACAAATGCAGTTCTGCCCGTGGTGTGGAGTCAGATTGAAGGAATGGTATCGAAGTGCGTTGAGGGATCTGGATCGGTCTGAACTAAAGGTGCCGATCTAACGGTCTCGCTACCTGGCCAGCGCCCGCTGAAGATCGGGATCTTCGAGCAGGGGCACTTCGTGGGCTTCGGAAAACTCCAGGGCACGTTCGAGGGAGCGGCGGATGTAGTCGGAGCGGGAGCGCATTCGGAGATCGTAGGTGACGGCATCGAGACGATCGACAAGCGATTCTGGAAGCCGCACAAGGATGGCACGTCGTTTTGGTTTCATGATGACTGGAGTATTTAGGTACGCAAAATGAAATGTGGATCGGGTTCCGATGGCGTCCTGGAGCTTCCAGTTCAACCCGATCTTGAAGACAATGTAGAGATCGGGTTCCAGGATCGTCTTGAAAATCGGGTACGCAAAATGAAGGAATCGAACACCAGGAACATGCGAAGCATGGTTGCGAAGCAACCGAACTCCAACCAAGTTTCCATTCGTCTTGAACGATTCGTTTCTTCAACCCGTTTTCCAATGCGTCTTGGAACGATTCCTTTCTTCGACCAGTCTTGATGCGTCGTTCGCTTCGCTCACGACCCTTCGGGTTCCTGTTGGATACATGCGGTTGGTTTAGAGCTTCGATGCAGGAATAGAGTCCTCCATGGGACTCCGCATCGAAGCTGAAGAAGGTCATGCGTCCTGGCCCTTCGCATCGACCGAACGGGGAAAAACGGGGGAAAAACGGGTCAGCCTGAACTTACCCCGTTTCGCAATCGCCAAAAGGGGCCAGTCTGCTCTGTCCCCTTTTCCCAGCGGAGCTTTCTGGCGAAAAATCAACGTAAACTGAGGAAATTTCGCCTTCTCAACGCGGCAGTGATCCCTCAACTCGCCGTCGCGCGCTTCCGGCTGAAGCGTCCGGCGTGAGTTCCGCGGAACCCTCTCCGCTGCGACACCCAGCAAAAGCGCTGGTCTATGACGATCTTGGCAAAATCGAAAATGGGGACGGAGCCGATTGGCACCTTTTAGCGATTGCGAAAAGGGGTAAGTTCAGGCTGACCCGTTTTTCGTTGTTTGAGTGTCGGTGTGAAAAAGGGGACAGCCCGCTCTGTCCACTCCGTGCGTGTGTCGCCGGATCAACAGCTTGCTTCTGGGGACAGAGTAGGCTGTCCCCTTTTTCACACCGACACTCAGGGCTGAATGGGTTAGACGGTTATAATGGTGGACCATGAAAATCCTCTGTCTCTGCGCGCTCGCGCTGGCCTGTTTCGGGCAGGATACGCCTACAGAGCGTGAGGCCGCGCGCGGCGTTCTCGTCAAAATGTCGGCGCTTGAGAAATCGCTGGATGTTCCCACCATCGTCGAACGGCTGACCGCGGCCAATCCGGCGCGGGACCAGGTGGTGGCTCGCACCAAGGAGCTGATGGATACGCAGCTGCTCGCCATGGCGGACGATATCACGCGGCATCCGGAGATCGGCTTCGAGGAGCACCGGTCGGTGGGCATTCTCACCGATTATCTGAAGCAGCATGGTTTCGAGGTCACTATGGGTGTCGGCGGGCTCGATACGGCGTTCATCGCGCGCTACAAAAACAATCGCGGGGCGCCGAACCTGGGCGTGATTCTCGAATACGACGCTTTGCGCGGGACCAAGGGTCCGTTTCATGGCGACCAGCACAGCGCGCAGGGACCGGTGGGCATGGCCGCCGCGATCGCCATCGCCGAATATATCGACAAACACCAGGTTCCGGGGAGCGTGACGGTGGTCGGCACGCCGGGCGAGGAGATGATGCCGCCTAACGCCAAGACGCAGATGTTCAAGGCGGGCGTGTTCGACGGCATCGACGTGATGGTGCGCAGCCATTCCACCAGCGCGACCTCGCGGCCGGCGGCGGGGTTCGGCACCTGCTGCCTGAATATCGACGGCGTGAAGTACATCTTCAGCGGCGCGCCGTCGCACCAGATGACGCCTTGGGCCGGGCGCAACGCGCTCGAAGGCGTGATCCACCTGTTTAACAACATCGACGCGATGCGCTCCACCATTCGCCCCGAGGCGCGCATCCAGGGCATCATCACCGAGGGCGGCGCGGCGCCGAACGTGGTGCCCGATCGCGCCGTCGCCGATTTCTACGTGCGCTATCCCGACGAAGTGTATCTCGAACAGGTGAAGGAGTTCGTGGATAACGCCGCGCGCGCGGCGGCACTCGCCACCGGCACCAAGGTCAAAATCGATAACTACGGCGAGGATCGCGACGGGATTTCGGAGGCCTCGCTGGGCGATGTCGCCTTCGCCTACATGAAGAAATACGGCGCGCGGAAGGTCGAGGACGCGCCCGGAAAGCCGCAGGGATTCGAGGAAACCGGCAGCGTCTCAAGCGCCATGCCGGGGATCGGCTTCACGGCCGCTTCATCGACCGCGGCCAATCACACCTACATCATGGAAGCCGACGCGCTTACCGACGTCGGGCACCAGGGATTCAACGTGGATGCGCAATCCATGGCCGCGCTGCTGTTCGATTACCTCACGCGGGCCGATTATCGCGGCCAGGTGAAGCGCGAATTCGATGGAATCAAGGTGCTGTTCGACGAGTACAAGGGCTCGTTGCGCAAGGTTTACGTCCCGCCCAGCGTTCCCGAGCCGAAGTAAGATTCGCGCCAAAGGCGGGAACTGAAGGGCCGGTGTGAAAAGGGGACAGCCCGCTCTGTCCACTCCGTCCGTTTGTCACCGGTTCGACGGCTCGCATCTGGGGACAGAGTAGGCTGTCCCCTTTTCACGCGTTGCGCGTCCGGCACGGGCGAAAGTGTTAGGCTGGGCCAGAAGTGTCCCAACCCGTGAAGACCGGCGCCGAGCTGATCGAGCAGATCGAGCGCACCATCAGCCCCACTCCCGTTCTTTGGTGGCTGGGGCGCCACGGGTTCATCCTGCGCTTCGCTCACATCACTTTCTACATCGATCCGCACCTGTCGGATGACGGCGCGCCGCTCCATCCGGCGACGATCCGTCATGCCGACCTGGTGCTGGTGACCCAGGCGGACGCCCTCGATGCTCCCGCGGTCGCCCAGATCCTGGAGCACTCGCCGAGCGCCAAGCTGGTGCTTCCCAAGAGCGCAGCAGATGCGGCGCAGCGCGCCGGGATTCCCTTCAATCGCATGACCACGACCGATGCGGATCTGCGCATCGAATACTTCAAGGACAACCTGTACGGGCGCGTGTACGCGATTCCCTCGGCACGCCCGGAGCTCGACTGGACGCCGATCCGCGGTTATCCGTATCTCGGATACCTGATCCGTTTCGGACGCTGGACCGTGTATCATGCCGGCCCCAGTGCGCCCTATGAGGGACTGGCGGACCGGTTGCGTCCGTTCAACGTGAGCGTGGTGCTGGTACCTATCGGCGACGACTATTTTTCCATTCCGGCGGCGGCGGACCTGGCCTGCTCGGTGGGAGCGTCCTGGATCGTGCCGGTCGCCGCGGAGCGCAGGCATGAAAACGCGTTCTTGAATCACATGCTGGGGCACCGGCCGGAGCAACAGTTCAAAATCTTCGAGCGCGCGGAAAAATGGACCGTGCCGGAGGAATGAACATGAATAAACACAAATGATTCGCGTGCATTCGCGGCTAATTCTGCTGTTGCTGAACGCCCGCGATTTTTTCCTTCAGCCGGCCGGCGAAACGTTCCACGTTGATGATGAAGCGCTCGTGCGTACCCTCGGCGACTTTTTCTTTCTGATCGAACGCCGCGACTTTGAATTTCACGC
>Ga0335081_10001209_pt1 | contig 41148 bp, 38 predicted proteins | sample Lox_Sample_35_FD_206713 | JGI IMG/M metagenome (GOLD analysis project Ga0335081, IMG submission 206713) | Soil microbial communities from Loxahatchee National Wildlife Refuge, Florida, United States - Lox_Sample_3.5 | ecosystem: Environmental > Terrestrial > Soil > Wetlands | place: USA... | reverse complement strand
AAAGATCAACTCGAGGCGCTAGTAGGGCAGATGGTCGAGCGAGGCATTCTGTTTGAGGAAGCGGTGAACGAGTTCGAGAAAAAATTCATCAAGCGGGTTCTCGACCGTTCCAATGGAAACCAATCCCGCGCAGCGCGGCTGCTGGGCATTCACCGCAATACGCTGAGCCGCAAGATCGGCCTCTACAAGCTGGACCATCGGCATCGGCGCGTCTGACCGATTCTGCCTCTTGAGAATGCCGCAAAATGAAAACGGCCCCGTGGTCCCGGGGCCGTCCTCGTCGTTAGGATTTTTCCCCTTCAGCTGAAATTACTTCTTAGGCGCCGCGGTGCGCGCCGGAGGGCGTTTGCCGCCTGCGGGCGCCGGCTGCAAGTCCTCCGCATTTACCTTGGCATTGTCCCAGGTCAGCATGAAGGGCGATTGCTGGTAGCTGGTAAGCGTCCCCGTGAAGCGCACGGCGTCGTCTTTCATCAGCCGCTTTACATCGGGCTGCGCGACCACGTGCAAGGTAAAATTGGGCGTGGTGGCCGCATCCATTTGTTTGGACGCCGCATCGGGATCCGCCGCATCGGGCCGGTAGACCTGGAGCGTGAAATTATCGGCATCGCCGGGCATGATATCGAGCACTTTCACTCCCACATCGGGGTATTCCAATCCGCATGTTGCCAGCCACATCGTCTGGCCGTGCGCTCCGCCTTCCTGCAGCCAGGGCAAGAAATTCGTCGTGTCGTCGCGAGCTTTCTGCAAGTCGTCCGAGCTGGGGATCACCAGCGATGCCGGGCGATCGGTGGCGGTGCCGGCGAGAGTGATCATCTGGTTGATTTCATCGTCGGCAAGCTTGTCGCAGGATGGCTGTTGATAGTGCAGCAGTTGGTTTCGCAGATAGGTGCGTACCTGAGCTTCCCCGGGGCCTTTCAAAGCAATCGAGCGCGAGAGTTCCCAAAATCCATCCGGGCTGGCCGCCGGCATCTCTTCCAGGTAGGCGACACCGAGCCGGAAGTGCGTAACGGCATCATTGGGGTCGAGCGCGAGAACCGCCTTGTAGGAATCGGCCGCGCCTTTATAGTCCTTCAGGCCCGATTCGGCGATGCCTGCGACGGAATTGAACAGAATCCCGAGCCCTTTCTTACTCGCCGCGAACTGGTCGTCGGTTTGACCCTGCGGTTTTTGCCATGCGCTCAATGCCTGCAGGCCTTGGGCGGAGGCGTCCTTGGCCTTCGTGTAGGATTCCGGAGTCTGCAAGGGCTTGTCACCCGAACCGTAGAGCATGGCTTGCGCGCGGTAGCCCAGGGCTTGCAACTTCGTTCCCAGTTGCTCCGGCTTCGCCAAATCCGGAAGCGCCAGCAGCTTGTCCACGTACTCGATTGCCTTTGGGTAGTTCTTCAGCCCGTAGTAGGTCTGGTAGTAGTCTCCGTAAACGTAAAGCGACAACGCCGAGGTCGGATACTTCATGACAAAATCGTCGAGATCCTTCAGCTTCATCTGCGGATCTTTCTCATTGTGCGCGGCCTGATAGGCGTTGTACTCGGCCAAGGTGTAGTTCGGTTTGGCCTGTTGATCCTGAGGAGCCGCCGAGCTTGCCGCGGCGACGCTGACCAAAATTACCGCTGCCAGAATCGGCACATTGAACCATTTACGCGCTGGTTTCATTCCACCGCCTCCTCGGCAAATTTCTACTGCGAAGCGTCTCTCATGATTTGCCGGCCATGAAGAACTGCGAACCGGGTCCAAGATGGCCCAAGATCAAAGGATTATAGGTATGTTTCTCCGAGGGTGCAAGCGCGTTCCCGGAGGGTCCAAGGCACACGAATTTCCCAGACCTGGGCAGTTCCAATTTCCTAAATGCTAAGATGAATTTTGAAGGGAAAAGGATTGCAGGCGAGGTGAAGAAATGCCAATTAGCGCAGCGGATGAAGCTCTCTTGCGAAGCTCGACGCTCATGAATAAGGCCGCGGTGGTCACAGGCGCGAGCCGCGGCATCGGCCGGGCCATCGCCCTTCGGCTCGGCCGGATGGGGGCTTCTGTGGCCATTTGTGCCAGGAAGCGTGAGGAGATCGAGCGCACTGCCGCAAGCCTTCGAGAGGAAGGCATAAAGGCGCTGCCCATCGTCGCGGACGTGACGGTGGCGGCGGACGTCGAGAGGCTGATGGAACGGACCTCGGCGGAGTTCGGCGAGATCGAAATTTTAGTGAACAATGCGGGAATTGGGCTGTTTGGCCCGTTTCATGAGCGCAGCGAGTCTGATTGGGACGCTACCCTGAACACGAATCTGAAAGCCGTGTTCCTCACCAGCCGTGCCGTGGCGCCAGGAATGATTCGTTCGGGAACGGGGCACATTATTAATATCAGCTCCCTCGCCTCGAAGAGCGCTTTCTCCGGAGGCGCAGTCTACTGCGCGTCGAAGTGGGGGCTGATGGGCCTGACAGCTTGCATGGCCGAAGAGCTGCGAGCGCATGGTGTTCGCGTGAGTGTCGTCTGCCCTGGCAGCGTCAATACCGAATTCTCTTCCCATTCCGGACGGGCATCGGCAACTCTGCTTCAACCGGAAGACGTGGCGCACGCTGTGGCCACGCTGCTTACCCAGAGTCGGCAGAGCTTTATCAGCGAAATCGATCTGCGGCCGTTAAAGAAGGCGTAGCAGGAGGCCAACAAACCCTTTTGAGATCAGCTCTTTTGAAGAGCGAAAACGGCTGACTGGGTTCGTAATAGGTTTTATCACAGCAGTTGACGCACCCCTCCCCACCCGCCTTGACAACCTGCATCCGAATGTTAGGATGGGCTTCCGTTTTGGCTGCAGGAGGGCGTGCGTGATCAAGCTCGACATCGTGAATGCGGTCGTCACCCGAACGAATGTAACGCGCACCAAGGCTGAGCAGGCCGTCGAGACCGTCTTTGACAGCATCAAGACGGCGCTGGGCCGAGGCCGCCGTATCGAGTTGCGCCGGTTCGGGGTGTTCAATGTCAAGCCGCGCAAGACCGGAATCGGCCGCAACCCGCGCACTGGCCAGGAGGTCAATATCCCTCCGGGGAAAGCGGTACGCTTCAAGCCTGGCAAAGAACTGCAATCGATATCGAACTGAGGATTCTGCTCCCCCGTCTTTCCTCTTGGCTGCATCCTAGGTATGCACGTCTCTTTGGTATGCGCGACGAACCAGAGCCGATCCCTATAGACCTCATCGGACCGGAACCGGTAGGTTGGATTCCGGCTCGCCAGCCTGTTTTGCCGATAGAACCGCGGTCGAGGCGGTCTCTTATCGTGGCGATTGGCTTGTTCGTGATAACCGCGTTGTCGACGCTTGCCGCCGGGGCGCAATTTGCCGCCGCGTTTGCCGCCAATGAGTCGCCGGGATTCGACCGGTTTTTCTCCGATTATTTCAGGCCTTTCACGGAGCCGCGGCTTTTCCTCGCGGGCATCCCGTTTGCCGCCACGCTTCTAGGCATTCTCCTGGCCCACGAACTCGGCCATTTTTTTGCTTGCCGCCACTACCGCATCAGCGCCACTTACCCCTTTTTCATTCCGGCGCCGACCTTGATCGGCACTTTGGGCGCTTTTATTCGGATTCGCTCGCCGATTTTTAACCGGCGGGCTCTCTTCGACATGGCCTTGGCGGGGCCTCTGGTGGGCTTCCTGATTGCGGTGCCTGCTCTGGCCATTGCGATTCTTTTTTCAAAAGTGATTCCCGCGACGGACGCTGCTTCTCTGGTTTTCGGCCGGCCTCTCGTCGAACAGTTACTGGAGCTTTGTCTTCGTCCAGGCGTGCCCCACGCATCCCTTTTGCTGCACCCGGTGGGCCGGGCCGCTTGGGTGGGGCTGTTTGCAACCGCACTCAACCTGCTTCCGGCTGGGCAGTTGGATGGCGGACATATTCTCTACGCGGTGGCCAGCGAAAAGCATCGCCGGGTCTCGTTCGCCGTGGCCCTCCTGTTGGTGCCCTTGGCCGTGAAGTTCTGGGCTGGTTGGATTGTATGGGCAGTTCTGTTGGTGGTGATTGGGTTCCGTCACCCGCCGCTGATCGATCGTTGGGAGCCGCTCGGCGCGCGGCGCCGTATTCTGGCGGGAGTGGCGCTCTTGATGTTCATTCTCTGCTTCATGCCGGCGCCGTTCGTCGTCTGAGAGCCCTCACAAGAGATTCACGGGGTCCACGTCGATGAGCACGGCTCGGTCCGGAATCTCTTTCTGCCCGCAATAGGCCAGGCACTTATTCAGTAGCTGATTGAGGCTTGCTCGCCGCGGCGATTTGAGCAGGAAATGGAAGCGGTACTCGCGTTTCAACCGCGCCAACGGAGCCGCCGCCGGCCCAAGCACCTTGATTTCGGCCTGCCCTTGCGCTTCGAAAAAAGTCCCCATCAGCCGGGACCAGCGAATGGCGTTTTCCAGCTTTGTGTCTCGCACCAGAATGCTGGCCAACGCGATAAAGGGCGGGTAGTGCAGCAGACGGCGGAACTGCAACTCTTTCTCGAAGAACGAGACGTAGTCCTGGCTCGCCGCTAGCTGAATGGCATAGTGTTCCGGATGATAACTTTCCACGATCACCTGCCCCGGCAGGGCGCCTCGCCCCGCACGCCCAGCCACTTGCGTGAGAAGCTGGAATGTCCTCTCCGAGGCGCGGAAATCGGGGAAGCCTAGCTGAGCATCGGCGGAGAGCACGCCGACCAAAGTGACGCCGTGAAAATCGTGGCCCTTGGCCACCATCTGCGTGCCCACCAGAATGTCGATCTTCCCTGCGGCGAACGCTCCCAGCACCTGGGCGAAGCCGCCTTTGTGGCGAACGGAGTCGCGGTCGAGCCGCGCGATGCGCGCTTGAGGATACAGGGCGCGCAACTGCTCTTCCACTTGCTCCGAGCCTGCCCCGACAAAGTAGATGTGCTCCGAATTGCATTTTGGGCAGACGCGCGGCACGCGGCGCGAGAAGCCGCAATAATGGCAAGCCAGGCGTTCGCGTTTCTTGTGATAAGTGAGCGCAATGCTGCAATTCTCGCAGAGTACGCTCGCTCCGCAGCTGCGGCAGAGCGCGAACCAGGAATAGCCGCGGCGGTTGATCAGCAGAATCGATTGCCTGCCCGCGGATAATTCGCGGGCGAGAGCCTCGCGCAGGTCTTGCGAAATAGGCGCGGTCTTGTGAGTGCGCCGGAAATCCTCGCGAAGATCGACGATCTGCACCGCGGCCATGGGTCGGTTCTCCACGCGCGAGCGAAGGCACAGCAGTTCGTATTTGCCCTCGCGGGCGCGCTGATAACTCTCCAGAGCCGGAGTGGCGGAGCCCAGCAAAGCTACCGCGCCCTCGAATTTCGCGCGCATCAGGGCGACGTCGCGGCCGTTGTACCGCGGCGTCTCTTCCTGCTTGTAGCTGGACTCCTGCTCTTCGTCGATGACAATCAGCCCGATCCGGTCTAAAGGCGCAAACACGGCGGAGCGGGTTCCGACAACGACGCGGACCTCATTGCGGCGAATGCGCCACCATTCGCGCGCGCGTTCCCCATCCGAGAGGCCGCTGTGCAGCACGGCAACGGAATCGCCGAAGCGCCCGAGGCATAGCCTGCTGAGCCAGAGCGTAAGCGCGATCTCGGGAACCAGAATGAGGGAGGTGCGGCCCAGCGCAAGCGCCGCTTCGATGGCGCGGAGATAGACCTCTGTTTTGCCACTGCCAGTAACGCCATACAACAAAACGGGATGAAAGGCGCCGGTCCGCAACCAATGCGCAACCCTCTCCGTGGCCTGCGCCTGCTCCGGATTCGGCAGGTTACCAGCCGAGGGCAGGTCGCTCTCCAGATGCCAATTGTCAGTCGTCAAAGGCGCCGCGCCAACTTCCAGTTTGCCTTCCTTCACCAGACGTTGAATTACACCGCGCGATACAGCCGCCTTCTTCAGAACGTATGCCAACGGCGCAGGTGCGGGGTTTTCCGCCAGCGCTCGATAGATCCTCTCCTCCGCGGCACGAGACGGCGCGGGAGCGGCCTTTTCCCGCCACTTGAGTGTTTTCTGAGTCCGGACAGCGCGCTGCTGGCCCGCCTCCCGGAGGAGGAGTTCGGTTTTTCGCAGTAGGCGGGCGCGTGCCGCCGAACTACCGGGCAGTTTTCGGAGCAGTCGGTCGGAGGCAACTCCGCCTTGGGTTGCGCACAGTTGCAAGACCGCATAGTCGGCCTCTTCCACCGCACTCGGATGTGACAGCTCCCGCAATTGTTCAAGGCGCGCCTGTCCGGCTTCGCTGATTTGCCACTCGCGCTTGAACCGCACCTCAACCGACGGCGGAAGCATGGCCCGAAACGTCTCGCCAATTGGCGCCAGGTAATAGTTTGAAATCCAGCGCCCCAGTTCGACGAGGCAAGGCGAAAGCGCCGGCAGGGGATCGACGACCTCGCTGATCTCTTTGAGTCCTGCGCCTTCCGGACTATCGCCGCGGCCGACTACAACCCCGAGCATGGCTCGATTCCGGAAGGGCACCAGGACACGCACCCCGGTCACCGCGGCCTCATCCAGCGCGTCAGGAATTCGGTACGTGAAGGTGGTGCGCAGCGGAAGGGGCAAACCGACTTCGCACGTGCGAACCATAGGAGAGCTAGTTTATCAGTCCCTGAAAGCGGAAGCGGGGGAAGCGTGGCGGCCGGGTCAGGCGCGCTTTCCTCGCGGCGGTGTGAGGCCGAGCAAAGCCATGACTTTCTTCAGGTCGGCCCAGACCTCCGGCTTGGCGTGCGGATTGCGCAGCAGATAGGCGGGATGATACGTGGCCATGAGCTTCGCGCCGCGAAAATCATGCCACTGGCCGCGAAAATGCGAGATGGACTTATTCGTATTCAGCAGCGCCTGGGCCGCCACGCTGCCCAGGCAAACGATAACTTTGGGGCTGATTTGGGTGAGTTGCCGAAAGAGAAACGGCAAGCAGGTGGCAATTTCGTCTTTTTCCGGAGTGCGGTTCTCGGGCGGCCGGCACTTCACCACGTTGGCGATATAAACTTGATCGCGGCTCAGCCCCATGGCCTGGATCATCTGGTTGAGCAACTGGCCCGCGCGTCCGACAAAAGGAAGTCCCTGCACGTCTTCGTCATGCCCGGGCCCTTCGCCCACGAACACCAGTTCGGCATGCGGATTCCCGACGCCGAAAACGATATTGGTGCGGCGGTGATGCAGTTTGCACCGCGTGCATCCGGCCAGATCTCCGCAGATGCGCTCGAGCGAATCGCCTTCCACTCGTTCGGCCACCTCGAAAAGGGAGGGGCCGCGTCCCGTCAACTGCAGCTTGGGGGTGGCCGGTTGACTCAGCGCAACGGCTGCACCGGGCGCGGCGACCACAGCGGCTGTTTCTGGTTCGTTTGTTTTCGTCATGGATTGCACGGTTTCCGTTAGGACTTGTTGCGGCGCGCGATCGCGATAGAACGCGCGAATACCCAAATCTTCGTAGTAACGCAGCCAGGATTGCAGTTTTTCGTTTCTGGAAGCAGGCGATCCCGAATCCATCAGGCCTCAGCGAGTTTCTTTCGAATTGGCAACACCGTGCGCGGAGCGCCGAAGCTCCGCGATTTCGTCGAGAATGCGGTGAGCGACCTGAACCTTGGTTAACTTCGGCAAGGATTGTTCGCGCCCTTCACGATGGAAAATCGTAACGATATTCGTATCGTGATCGAAGCCGGCGCCGGGAGCGGTCACGTCGTTGGCCACGATCATATCCAACGCTTTCTCCGTCAACTTGCGCCGCGCGTGTTCGGCCACGTGCTCGGTTTCGGCGGCGAAGCCCACAAGAAGCCGCTCGCCCTTTCGCCGCGAAATGTCCGCCAGGATATCCGCGGTAGGCTCGAACTCGATCGTCACGCGCTCCGATCCGCGCTTCAATTTGCCCGGATAGGGAGCCACGGGCCGGTAGTCCGCCACTGCGGCGGCCATGATGACCACCGTCGCCCGATCCAAGTTGGCCAGCACCGCCTTATGCATCTCCTCCGTGGTGCGAACGTTGATGCGTTCGACGCCCGCCGGCGTTTCCACGGAGACCATCCCGCTGACCAGAACGACATGCGCTCCTCGCCGCGCCGCCGCCTCGGCCAATGCATAACCCATGCGCCCTGAGGAGCGATTCGTCAGGAAGCGCACAGCGTCCAGATCTTCACAGGTGGGACCGGCGGTCACCAGCACCGTTTCGCTTTCCAAATCGCGCTTGATCCCGAGAGCTTCCAGGACGGCTTCGACAATCGCCTCTAGTCCCGCAAGTCTTCCTGCGCCCACCATGCCGCACGCGAGATAACCCTCGTCGGGCGCCACCACGCGCACGCCGCGCTCCCGCAAGGTGCGCACGTTCTCCCGAGTCGCCTCGTGTTCCCACATATTGACGTTCATCGCCGGAGCCACGATTACAGGCGCCGTCGTCGCGAGGTGCAAAGTTGTCAGGAAATCGTCGGCAATGCCGCGGGCCAGCTTCGCGATCACGTCGGCGGTCGCCGGCGCGATGACCAGGGCGTCAATTCGCTGCGCCACGGCGATGTGCTCGATGGCGCTTTCGATGTTGGCGGGGGCTTCGTTTCCAAACAAGCCGGTGATGACTTTTTGTCCCGTCAGAGCGGCAAAGGTGAGGGGAGTTACGAACTCTTGCGCGCTTCGCGTCATCACCACCTGGACGTCGATCTGCTCTTGCTGCAGACGGCGGACGAGTTCGGCTGCTTTATAAGCCGCCACTCCTCCGCTAACGCCGAGCGCGATGCGCATTGCTAAGCGGCGCTACTCTTTCCGCCGCTTGCCGTCCTTATCTGCGCCGTCCAGGTCCGGCGTCCGATATTCGAGTTGACCGGCACTGAGTTCTTCCATGGCCACGCGCGTGGCCTTGTGGGAGCCAGGGTTCGCCACCAGGGGCACCGCGCCGGACATCAATTGCCGCGCGCGCTTGCCCGCCACCACCACGAACGCAAATTTGCTATCGGGAGCCTGAGTGAAGACGGCCATGCTGTCAGCAACCTCCGAAAGATTCGATGATTTTGCGAAGCCGTTCATCGTTGTCCGGCCGCCGGCAGCGGGAAGCTATGGCGATGGCTCGCAGTTCATCGCTGGCCCGCTCGAGATCGTCGTTGACGACCACGAAATCGTATTGCCCAGAACTCGCTAATTCCTGCCGCGCGCGCTCGAGGCGGCGCGCAATCGCTTCGTCCTCATCCTGTCCGCGGGAGCGCAGGCGCCGCTCCAGATCTTGCCTCGAAGGCGGAACGATAAAGATCGCAATCGCCTCGGGCAGCTTCTTCTTCACCTGCTGCATGCCCTGAACGTCGATTTCCAGCACGAGGTCCAGTCCCTCGCGGCGCGCGTCGTCCAACTGCTTTCGCGGCGTACCGTACCAATGCCGCCCGAAAACCTGCGCATACTCCAGAAATTCGCCCGCCTCGGCTTTGCGCTTGAATTCGTCTTCCGTGATGAAATCATAACATTTCCCGGGGCTTTCCGTCAGGCGCCGCGGCCGCGTGGTGGATGAAATAGAAAACACGAGGCCCGCCAAGCCATGCAGTTTTTGCACGAGCGTGGACTTGCCTGAGCCCGAAGGACCGGAAACGATGAATATTCTCGAGGTTGACCCTGTCATCTCTACTCTACGTTTTGCACCTGCTCGCGCAATTTCTCGATATCCGCCTTCACCTGCAAGCCTAGCTCCGTCATGGCCAGCCCTTCCTGCCCCAGACCGGGGGTCTTGGACAGAAGGGTATTGGCTTCGCGCTGCATCTCCTGAAGCAGAAAGTCCAGCTTCTTCCCGAGTTCGCCCGCTTCCTGGATCAGGCGATCGAACTGTTGCACGTGGCTGCGCAGGCGAGCCAGTTCCTCGGTAACGTCAGCCCGCTCGGCGAGTACAGCCGCCTCTTGAGCCACGCGTATCGGATCGAGGGGCAGCGTTCCGAGCGACTCCTGCAATCGCAATTTCAGCCGTTGAGCATATACGGGACGGCTCTGTTCGAAAAGAAGTTCCAAACGTGCTGTTTTCTTCCCGATGCTTGCCAGCAATTCGCTCATCTCCCGGGCGAGAGACCGGCCTTCGTCCTGGCGCATGTCGTCCAGCCTGCGAAGGGCTTCTGTCAGGCATTCGTTCAGTTGCGATCCAAGCCGCTCCAGCTCCTTGTCGTCGAAAGACGAAGGCGAAATACCGGCAGACGCGGGCGAGGCAACGACTCCCGGAAGCCGCAACAGGGCGGAAAGGTGAGGCTCGGGAGCGAGGTTCAATTCTTGCCGCAGCTCTTCGATGGCGTGCCAATAAGCGGCCGCAAGTTTGCGGTCGATGTGCAAACCTGCGGAACGGGAGAGTTCGAGGTGCACCGTAAGATCCACGTGCCCGCGCCGAATGTGATCGCGAACCAACTGCCTCATGGGAGGCTCGAAAGCCTCGAGGCCTTCGGGCATGTGCACGCGCAGGTCGAGAAAGCGATGATTCACGCTGCGCAGGCTCAGCCGCAAGCTCCAGCCGTTCTGCTCCGCCCGGGCTTGAGCATAACCGGTCATGGAACGCACCGTTTTCGCGGGCGTGCCGGTCATGACTCCAGAGGACCCGCGGGAGAAGGCGCGGCGTCGCTATCGGCGAATTGCAACTCATAAAGCCGCGCGTACGTGCCGCTGCGCGCAAGCAGTTCCTGGTGCGTGCCAACTTCCGAAATAACGCCGTCTTCCAGGACCACGATCTTGTCCGCGCGCCGGATGGTCGAGAGCCGGTGTGCGATCACGAACACGGTGCGCTCCTTCATCAGATTCGCCAGCGCTTTCTGGACCAGTTGCTCGGATTCGGAATCGAGTTCGGAAGTGGCTTCGTCCAGAATCAAAATCGGCGAATCCTTCAGCAGAGCGCGCGCAATTGCCAGCCGCTGCCGCTGCCCGCCGCTCAACCGCTGCCCCCGTTCGCCCAATACCGTCTGATAGCCTTCGGGCATGGCCATGATGAAGTCGTGCGCCAGAGCCGCCCCCGCCGCGGCGTACACCCGTTCCTCAGATAGATTGGGCTGTCCGTAGCAGATGTTGTTCCATACCGTGTCGTTGAAGAGAATCGTTTCCTGCGTCACGATGGCGATCTGTTCTCGCAGCGAGCGCAGCGTGGCGTCTCGCACATCGACCTCATCGATCCGCAGAGATCCGGAGCTCACGTCGTGAAACCGCGGCAACAGGTTCACCAGCGTTGTCTTTCCGGCTCCGCTCGAGCCCACGATGGCGATCACCTCGCCCGCACGCGCCCGGAGCGACACGCCGCGCAGGATCGGCACCGCGGGATCGTAGCCGAAACTTACTTTATCGAACACGACCTCGCGGGAAAATGGCCGCAGAGACAATGCGCCGGGATGTTCCTCGACTTCCTGCTGCAGGGCCAGGTAGCCGAAAACCTGCGTCGTCGCCCCGTGGGCCTGCTCAAACTGTTGATAGACGCTGCCCATCCCTTTTACCGGTTCGTATGCTTTGAACAAGGCGTAAATGAACGTGAAAAATGTGCCGGTCGTCATCAATCCGATCTTGATCTGTTCGCGCGCATAAAGCAGAACCGCTGCGATCACCACCGCGCTCAAAATATCCATGAGCGGAGAAGTGATCACAAAAGAGCGGATCCAGCGCATATTTTCATCGAACAGCCACCGCGCGCGCTGGCGAAATCGGGCGATTTCGAACCGCTCCATGCCAAATGCTTTTACCACCCGATTGCCGCTGAGCGTCTCCTGCAGAATTTGGCTGAGTTCGCCCAGATGCAGTTGACTTGTTTCCGTCGATCTGCGAATGCGTTTGCCAAGTTTCCGGACCGGAACAAGCACCACCGGCAAGAGTAAGACCGACGCCAGCGCCATCTGCCAGTTCACCACAAACATCACGACCAACAGGAAAAAGAGCGTGAAAAGATATCGGAAAACAAGAGCCAGCGAATCCGACAGCACGATCCGCGCCCGCTCCACATCGTTCACGACCGCCGAGATCAGACGGCCCGAGGCTTGCCGCTGCAGGAAATCGATCGGTTGGCGCAATAGCTTTTCGTAAACCTGATTGCGCAAGTCGGTAATTGCCGCCTGGCCGGCGTACTGCACTTCGACCACTCCCAGGTACTCCGCGATCGCCTTGAAGATGAAAATCATGACCAAGGCAATCGAAAAGACCGTCCAGCCCCACTGGATGCTGCGCGGCAAAAAGGAGTTCAGATAAATCGTGTGGTTGCCGGGAAGCTTCACCAGCGGCAGTTGCGTGTCATTGCTGGCGGGATTCAGCACGCGATCGATGGCAGGAGTAATCATCAGAGCGATGAGGCCTTCCGCCATTCCTAACAGCGCCAGAGCAGCCACGCCCAAAAAAAGGCGCGTGCGGTAAGGCTTGGCGTACCGAAGCAGCCGCCGAAGCTCGTCAATGTGCTGCCTGGTTTCCACTCTTACTCAATCTACGCGCCCGAAGGGCGCATTTGGAAGCACGAAAAGCATCAACCGGTCCACTTATCGAGATCACGATGAACCACTTTTGTGGTATAGCCGCTCGCGGCCAGCGAGCGGCGCACCGCCTCCGCCAGCATCACCGAACGGTGGCGCCCGCCCGTGCAGCCGAAAGAGATGGTCAGATAACTTTTGCCTTCCCCAATGTAGTGGGGAATCAGGTACTTCAGCAGGCTCTCGATACGACGCAGAAATTCGCCCGTCTGCGGGAAGGAACGAATGTAGCGCGCCACCTTGGGATTGCGCCCCGAAAATTTGCGCAGCCGCGGAATGAAATGCGGGTTGGGCAGAAAGCGCACATCGAAGACCAGGTCCGAATCGGCGGGCACGCCGTAGCGATAACCAAAGCTCACCAGCGAAATCATCAGCGGCCGCTTGGTGCGGCTTTGGAAGCGATGCTCGATGAACTGCCGCAGTTCGTGAACGTTGAAGCGCGAGGTATCGATCACCACATCGGCCAACTTCCGGATCGGCTCCATCAAGCGGCGCTCGCGCCTCAGCACCTCGCGCACAGGCCGGTCCTGGCCCAGCGGATGCGGACGACGCGTTTCGCTGAACCGGCGCAGCAGAGCTTCGTCGGAGGCTTCGATGAATACCAGACTCGCCGGCACATCCCTTTGGATCTGCTTGTACAGCGCCGGCAGGCGTTCGATCTGGTTGCCTTCGCGCGCGTCCACCAGAAGCGCCGCCCGCTGCACTTCGGAGTTGCCATAAAAATTGAGTTCGCTGAAGGTGGGAATCAGCTCCACCGGCAGGTTGTCCACGCAGTAGTAGCCCAGGTCTTCGAAAGTCTTGAGAACCGTGCTTTTTCCGGAGCCGCTCAGACCCGTGAGGATCACCAGCTGGCGACCGTCCGAAGCGGCGGTGCGTTTCACGTTGGCTTGGCCTAAGCCTTCACGCGGCGTTGGTGGGTGCTGGGGATGCGCAGATCTTCCCGGTATTTGGCCACCGTGCGGCGGGTCACCTGGATGCCGCCCTCGGCCAGTCTTTTGGCGATTTGATCGTCGGTAAGCGGATGCGAAGTGTCCTCTTCCTCAATCATCTTCTTCACCAGCCTCTTGAGCGTCTGCAGGGACATGCCCGCGCCTTCGGGGCCGTTCACGGATTCGCTGAAGAAGGAACGCAGTTCGACAACGCCCTGCGGCGTGTGCGCGTATTTGCTGGAGACCGCCCGGCTCACGGTCGATGGGTGCACCCCCACCTCTTCGGCAACTTCCTTGATCATCAAGGGCTTCAGATGATCCGCTCCATACTCCAGGAACTCCTCCTGCCGCTGGATGATGGATTGGCAGACGCGCAGGATGGTGTGCTTGCGTTGCTCGATGCTCTTCATCAGCTGCAACGCGGCGCTGAAGCGCTCTTTGACGTAGTTGCGCACCTCGCGGTCGGCGGCATCCCGAGCCATCAACTTTCGATAGACGTGGCTCAGCCGAAGTTGCGGCACGTCGTCGTCGTTCATGAAGACATGCCAGCCCTCGTCCATCTTGCGAAAGTAAACGTCGGGTTCGACGAGCCTCGCTTGGGTCTTGTTGTAACGCAGGCCCGGGCGCGGATCGAGGCCTCGAATCACTTCCATCGCGCGTTTGATCAGCTCGATCGGGCGATTCAACGCTCGCGCCACTTCCTTGAGCTGATTGGCTTGAAGCAGCTTCGCCAAAGGACTTTCTGCGTTTTGCTGTTCCTCCTCGGTGGCCGCCAGAGGACGCTTGGGCATGCATTCGGAAACGATCTGCTGCGCCAGGGCATTTTGCGGATCGAGGGTCTTGAGCTGGATGAGCAGGCACTCCCGCAAGTTACGCGCGCCCACGCCCAGGGGATCGAACTCCTGCACCGTAGCCAGGGCTTCTTCCACGTCCTCCAAGCAATAGTTTCCGTTCTTGGCGATCTCCTCGAGCGAGGCGGTCACGTATCCGTTTTCATCGAGGTTTCCGATGATCACTTCGGCGATTTCACGCACCGTTTCATTGCAAACCGTCACGCTCAATTGCCAGTTCAAGTGCTCCGTCAAACCTTGAGGCGAGGAGATGAATTTTTCGAACGAGGGCTTTTCGATCACTTCGTACTCGCCATTGCCGTTTCCGCCGCCGCTGTCCAGATACTGGTTGAAGAAGGAGTTCACGTCGAATTCGTCGAAGGGATTGGCGGGTTCGGTCTCCGGAACCTTTTCTGTTTCGGCTTTGATGAACGTCTCTTCGGTGTAATCCTGCTCGGCCACCGGGCTCTCGTCGGTCATCTCCTCGAGCATCGGATTGGCGACCATTTCCTGGTTGATCATTTCACGAAGTTCCAAACGATTCAGAGCCAGGACGCTCACCATCTGCACCAGGCCAGGCGTCAGAATCTGCTTCTGCGCGACCTTCAGATGGAGTTTGGGTTGGAGCCAACTCATGGGAGTCTAATTCAGGCGGAAGTTATTACCCAGGTAGATGCGGCGGACCTCCGCATCCGTGCTCAGTTCGTTAGGCGTTCCCGCGCATAGGATGCGGCCGCCATTGAGGATATAAGCCCGGTCGGCTACTGCCAACGTCTCTGGAACATTATGATCCGTTATGAGAATGCCGATGCGCGCCCGGCTTAAGTCCGTAATAATCTTTTGGATGTCCATCACGGCCAGGGGATCGATTCCCGAAAAGGGCTCGTCCAGAAGGATAAAGGCCGGATTCAAAACCAGGGAACGGGCGATCTCCAAGCGGCGCCGCTCTCCGCCGGAAAGTGTATAAGCCCGGTTATGTCTTACTTTTTGCAGCCCCATCTGTCCCAGCAGTTCCTCTAATCTGTCACGCCGCTGTTCCGACTTCAAGGGAAGAGTCTCCAGAACAGCGAGCAGATTTTCCTCGACTGTCAATTGGCGAAAGGCCGAAGGCTCCTGGGGGAGGTAACTGATGCCGCTCCGAGCCCTCAGATACATCGGAAGATCGGTGATGTCTTCCCCATCCAGAAGGACACGGCCGGAGTCGGGGCGGGCCAAACCAACGAGGATATAAAACGTCGTGGTCTTTCCTGCACCATTCGGACCTAAGAGGCCAACCACCTCTCCCTGACCAACTTCAAGGTCGAGAGCGTCAACGACCTTGCGTCCCCGGTAAGACTTGCAAAGGTCGACCGCCTGAAGTTTGAGCATATCGCGTCATTTCTCGACCTGGTGCAACGTCAGCGTCCGCAAACCTTCCGCCGAATCGATGCTAATGCTATCATCGCCAAAAATGAAGGTCAATTGAGGCCCTTTTGTAGCGTTTCCTAAAGCGTCATACACAGTTGGAGTCCCGCCCGAAAGGACGAATTTCCCGTCCTCGGCAGTGTAATCTCCGCGATTGGCCGTTCCGTGCCGGCCTTCCTGCTCGACCTTCACGTTGCCAAATGCCGAGGCGCGAACCAGTTGCTGGACGCTCCCGCCATTTTGAGTCGGACGAGCCCCATTCGCCTTCTCGTCGCCCGAGCCCGGTCCCCCGGCCGGCGCGAAGAAGAAATCCATCGCGTCCGCAACCATCGAGCCGTCCTCGGAATAAGCGTGAACTTTCTCCTCCATCCGTCCCCGGCCTTGGTCGCTCCAATAAGTCAAACGATTGCCTTGCGCATGCCAGAACTGGGGCTTGGCAGGCTCTTTCTGAGGGCCTGCGGGCTTCTCCTTTGGTGCGGGCTTGGTCGCTGCCGCCTCCGGGAAGACGGCATGAACCTTGCCCGTTGCCGTCAGCATGTGTGTCTGCCGGTCGATCTCGACCTTCTCGCCCTCCACGATGGAATCTCCCTGCCACAGCCTCGCGTTTCCGGAATAGACCGCGTGCCCCGTCCCGCTATTCGCGTCAAGCCGGTCTCCCGACGCCCGGCCCGGTCCTGGCGCGAAGTCCACCAGTTGGCTGCTGCTGGAGCTTTCGACCGTGGCCACCCGGCCAAATGCGTGAAATTCTCCGGTCGTCTCATTAAACGTCGCGCTGTGCGCCGTCGTCCGGGAAGTCGCGTCGGTGAGCACGACGGAGCCATCCAGCGAGGCGTTATCGCTGGCCCTTTCAAAGTGGACCCGTTCCGCATGCGCGTCCCCGCTGTCGTGACGCAATTCCACGTTACCGGCCTGATCCACCGTTGACCATGCGCCGCCCGGTTCAAAACGGGCAAGCATCTCCCGTGAAGTCGAGGTTTGCGGCGCAGACGCCCCGATCCGTCTCTCAAAGTGGACGCCGTCAGAGCCCTGCAGGTCGTGCAACTCGTTCTGGTCGCTGAAGTTGGCCTCTAATTTCTGCGCCGTCAGGTTGATGTGCTCGGGAACAGGTTTGCCGCCGACCATGGCCGAGTCCTGCAACTCGATCGAGCCCGCGGGCGTGACGCCGTGCTTTATGTGCAGTTCCGCCCCCTTTTTCGAAGGAGCGAAATCGACGTGCAGCATCGATGTTTGCAGATTTCTTTGCGCCCCGGCCCGCTGCGAGCGAAGCATAACCTTCCCCGAGGCGTCCAGTTTGCGAGGCTGGTTGGAGACCGCGTCCAGTTCGGTTTCCACGCGATCCGCCTGCAAATGGTCTTCTCCAGCCTCGCTCTGCGCAACGGCGTGCACTTCGCCCTCGGAGACGAAGGACTCCACCCGCGTGGGCGAAGCCAGCGCGGTAATGCTATTCGCGGTTACGGAGATGTGCGTGGCTCCCGCGCTCTGAAGGACTGGCTGTTCGGTCGCAATCAAGCGGCGAGCATACATGTGCTCATCCAGCTCGACGTCGAGCTTGCCGCAAACCAGGTCGAAATTGCCCTGGCGAGCGTGCACGGGGCCCAGCAGGTGAATGAATCGCTGATCGCGCTCGAAGGTCATGCTGCTGCCGGACAGATGCAACATCTGTCCCGGGTTAGCTGCCCGGCCGGAGGCATCGGCTTGGTGCAATGCCAGCTCCACCGCGCTGAGGAGTTGCATTTCACCCTGTTGCGTTTCGTACCGGAAGCCGATTCCCTGGCCTTCGCCTTGAGAAAAACGGAAACTCACAGGCTGATCGGTGGTCGCCAACCCCGTCTTATGGTCAAACAACACGTGGCTGGTGGCCACGTGCACTAGGCGGGGGTCCTCGTTGGGCTGGTCAACTGGCGCCTTGGCGTGGTCGGCGGCGCGGTCCAGTTCGATCTGCACGTCTCCCGAACAGCTGATCCTCTCCGAAGCAGTCAAATAGTCGCAGGTGTGCGTGTGAAGATTATCGAACCGCTCCCCGGCGCCGCCATAGGCGGTGATCCATACATCTTCCAGCAGGCTCCGGCCGCCCTCCACGAACTGCGTCGCGTGCTCTGCGCGCACCGTGAATTCGGTCCGGTTGCCGACCATTTTGGAGAAGGAAAATCCCGCCGAGCGCTGCTCCACGCTCGAAGGCACGGCTGCCGGCACCTTCCCCCGCGCTTGCCGCGATTGCCAATAGCGCGATCCGTAGACACAAGCCACGACCGTGGAAAGCAGGATAGCGATGCCTGCCGACCAGCGTGCGTAACGCGTGGCTTGGGTGGTGCGCATCGAAAGGCGCCTCGCGATTTTAGAAGCTTGAAATGGAAAGAAGGTTTGCGCCCAACCTTCATTCAACGGCTATTTTCGATACTGCAGTTCTTACGAAACAGCTGGACCCGGGGTATCAGGTACTAGGGGGCTGCAGCGATTCGCACGGAGACTTCGCGATGCATGGGCTGCCTGACCGCATCCGCGCATCCATTACGCCTCGCCATTTCGAGACGCGCGCAAACCCTCTGCAAGGCGAGACTAGCATTCCTTACGCGTGTCAATCAAGACGATGCCGAAACCCTGCGGCGCTTATTGCGTCGTCAGCATACCTTGCTTGGCGGCCGCCACGTTATCGCGGCTCGTATTCTTGACCAGGTACATGGCCTCATCCGCCAGGTGCAGCAGCTCCGCTTTGGTCTTCGAATCCGTGGGATAAGAAGCGACCCCGGCGCTCGTGGTGATGCGCACGTCAATACCTTCCGACGTAAGCCACGGGGTCTCGCGGATCAGCTTGTGCAATCGCCGGGCGACCACGCAAGCGTTCTCCTTGGATGTTTGAGGAAGCAAAATCACAAACTCGTCCCCGCCGTAACGAAACGCGAAATCGATCAAGCGGCAATTGTCCCTCAGCACTTGGCCGATTTCCGCCAGCAACTTGGAGCCTGCCAAATGACCGTGCGTGTCGTTCACGGCCTTGAAGTGGTCGAGGTCCAGGAAAACCAGCGAAAATTCGTAGCCATAACGTTGCGACCGGTAGATCTCCGTTTCCAGGATGAAGTTGAGGTGCCGCGCATTGTAAAGGCTGGTGCAATCGTCGGTGATCGTGAGTTCGTGAATGCGCTGCACGTGCCGGGCGTTCTCCAGCGCAATCGCGGCGAAGTCGGCCAGAGCCTCCAGCAGCGCGAGGTCGCGATCGCGAAAGCCTTCCATGCCCATGCAGTTGACCAGTTCGATCACCCCGAGGCAGTGATCGCGAAAACGAACCGGAACGGCCACGATCGACCGCGTCTCCATCTTCGTTTTCTCATCCACTTTTCCGAAGAAGCGAGTGTCCTGGCTTACATCCGGTACGATGACGGCCTGCTGATTTTGTGCCACCCAGCCGGCGATACCCTGGCCAATCTTGATGCGCACGTCTTTCAGGCCGTGCGCGTTCTTGCCAATGGCCAGCTCGAAGTAAAGTTCCTGTTTGGCCTCATCCACCAGCAGCATGGACCAGGTATCGGGATGGAGAAATTCGTCGATCTTCTCCATGATCGTGCGCAGGACCTGGTCGAGTTGCAGCGATGACGTGAGGGCCTTTCCGAGTTCGTGGAAGACGGCTACTTCCCCAGCTTCCCTATGGTCGGAAGGGAGGCCGGGATTTCGTCGGCGTTCGATGCCTGTGAAAGATTTGCTTTCGGACATTTTCTCGTCTATCGGTGCCGGTCGCTTCCAGTTTGAGGCCTTTAGGGACTCACGAATTATAGGCATCGGTCAAAACACGGTGCAATGCCGGATTCAAGGGCGTGTTCCCGATTGGTTTCGGTAGCGAAGAGAGCACTATGTCGAATTTGACAGCCCTGGGAGGCCCGCCTACTATGGCCTAATCCGGGTAGCGATGCGGCTGCATGAGTAAAGGGATTTTCGGCCAACGCCTCAAGCGGGAGCGCGAAATGCGTGGCGTTTCCCGCGCTGAAGTTTGCGCGGCCACGCGTATCGGCCCGCGCTTCCTCGAAGCGCTCGAAAACGAGCAATGGGAAGTCCTTCCGGGCGGAATTTTCAACCGGGGTTTTATTCGCGCGGTGGCGCGTTTTCTGGGCCTGGACGAGGACGATCTGGTCGCCGAGTACGACATGGCGCTCAGTGAGCAAGGTCCCGCGGCGCCCGTGCTCGTGAGCGCTCCTTCACCGCGGAAGCCTCCGCTCCGGCGCGCTCTCCTGGTATCGCTTACGGCACTTTCCGCGCTCGCCTTGCTGGGAGCGAGTTGGCTCGGCTGGAGATGGCAACACGGCGGCGGTCGCAAAGCTGCAAATGAGCCAACTCTTGCGCCCGGCGGGCCGCAGTCCGACCGCTTTCAGCCCGATCAGCAGCAGCTGAGTTCTTCAACTGCCCCGGTCGCAGATTCAGCCGGTGCCCTCGCGCTTACGCCTGTTGCATCTCCCGGCCCGGGCAGCCAAGGGCAAGCGCTTGAACTCAAAATTGAGGCGGGTAAAGAAACCAGGGTCAGCATATCGGTCGATGGCGCCAAGGCTTTCGACGGCAGCATCATTGCGGGGCAGAGCCGGACGTTTACGGCGCGCGATGACATTGACGTTTCGGCCAACGACGCGGGCGCTTTGCTCCTGGAGCTGAATGGCCAGACGCTGGCTCCGTTGGGTCCGCCAGGGCAGCCTGGCAATGCCACTCTCACGCGTAATGATTTGAAACCAGCCGGCGGAGGCGCCAATTAGCTCCGAAGTGTACGAGGAAGTTCTCTCCGGCCGCACCACCCGCGAACGCAAGCTGGCCGTTTGTACCGGCTCTGCGTCGCTGACGGCGCCCGAACGAGCGGAGCTGCTGACCTTGCTCGCCGAGGATGCCGATGAAACGGTGCGCGGGCGTGCCGAGAGCGCCCTGCTCAGTCAATCGTTGGACGCATTCGCCGTCGCTCTCGCAGGAGAGAATCCTGCGGCCCATCTATTCAAGTATTGTGGCAAGCACCTTGCCGACAAGCCGGCAATCGCCGCCGCCCTCATCAAGTCTTCACGCTGCCCGGTTGAATTTTTGACCCCTGCCGCAAGGGCTTTGCCGACCTCGGCGGTACAAGAACTGATGCAAGACCTGGATCGGCTGAGCACCAACCGCGCATTGGTCTCCGCCTTGGTGGGGTCTCCTTCGCTTACCGCTGATCAGCGCCAACAACTGGAGGAGTTGCTGGCCGATAAGGCGGAGTCCGAATCGACGTTTGCGCAAGCGGTGGCCGATGTCGACGCCACGAATGAACAGCGCTCCACGCTGCTCCAGCGGCTCGCCGGCATGAGGGTCGTGGAACGCGTACAGCTCGCGCTGAAAGGAAATCGCGAAGAGCGCATGGCTCTGATCCGCGATCCCTGCAAGGTTGTGCAACGCGCTGTCCTGCAATCTTCCCGGCTCACGGATCGCGAGGTGGAGACTTTTGCTGCCATGGCCAGTCTCACCGATGAAATCTTACGCGTCATCGCCATGAGCAGAAACTTTCGCAAGAATTACACGGTGACCATAAACCTGATGAACAATCCCAAGACGCCGCTGGACGTCACACTGCACATGATTACCGCCATTACCGGGCCTGATTTGAAGAAGTTGGCTACCAACAAGAATGTGAGCGATACGTTGCGCACCGCCGCCATGCGTTTGCACGTTCAGCGGACCCAGAAGCGAGAATAAACCTCGGACTTGGTTTCAGGTCTGCTGTCCGCGCACGTTAGGCCCAGCACGGTGGTTTGTTTGATTGTTGTGACAGAACGGAAATTTCCTGAGGGCTTTCGGCCTTACTTTAGGAAACCTTGGACCATTCACGCTGGTGTGGCTCGAGTTCAAGCAATGGGACTTCCGCAGGGCAGCGCCAACGCACGGGAAGAACGATGGTTCCGATACCGCGGCTGACGTAGATCTGTGTGTCTCCGAGTCGGTCCCAGCCCCTTTTGAAACGCATCCTCTCGGGTGACCGGCCGTAGACGGTGCCCAGCAGTGGCACATTCACTTGGCCGCCGTGCGTATGCCCGGATAGAACTAACCCGATGCCACGGCAGGCTGCGGCCGTCAATAACCGCGGATTGTGCGCCAGGAGAACTGTGGCCGCGCGCTCGGGAATGCCGCGCAGAGCCCGCTCCATATCCGCGCCGTAACCGTAGTCGTCCACACCCGCCAGATACAACGACTCCCCGCGGCGATGCAGCAGCCGGTGCCGGTTGCGCAGGACCTGAATGCGGTGCCGCCGAAGCGCTCCTTCCACCGCATCCGCCCCTACCCGAAAATCATGGTTCCCCAGCACCGCGACTACCCCTGCCCGCGCCTGAAGGCCACCCAAAATTTCCGCTACCGGCTCTATGGAAGCTTTCGAATAGCTTACGAAGTCCCCGGTAAGCGCTATAAGGTCGGGTTTGAGTTTGTTCGAAAGTTCAACCACCGCCTCTACTTGCCTGAGCGGCACGAACAGGCTGTGATGAATATCGCTCAGTTGAAGAATGCGAAAGCCGCGAAATCCTTCCGGCAGTTCGCTGAGCCAGATGCGTTGCTTGGTGATCCCCAGGGCGCCGCGAAACCGATGGGCCAGTTCATAGGGGCGTACAGGTTCCGCGTGGGTTAGGCGGTTCCTGGGTCTTGGGCCCTCTAGATAACGGTCGCGTAGGGATGTCCACCGGCTGGCTGGGAGAGACGATGTAAGCAAGGTTCCCATAGATTCATAATGGCACTGCCGGGCGGTTTTGCAAGGTCGCACGGGTACCAATTGGACAGGCGCCCGAAGCACCTGCGAGCCTAACATCCCGGAAAGAGACCAGTCAATCGAGCTGCGATAGGGGAGAGGCGCGAAAGTTATTCCCCCCTCGGAGTGGGGTGCTTCTCCGGCTGAGCCTTTTGCGCTTGTATAGTTTGCTCTATGTTCGCGGCCAGCCGGCACATCTCCCCATGGATTCGTCCGTTGGAGGCCACCGTTTCGTAATCACCCGGCCGATAAGGCTGGCCTGAAAAATTGGTCACCATGCCGCCTGCTTCGCGCACCAGGAGCGCACCGGCTGCCGTATCCCAGGAGTGCAGGCCAAACTCCCAAAACCCATCGAACCGGCCGCAGGCCACCGCGGCGAGGTCCAGCGCCGCCGACCCGTCCCGCCTTACGCCATGCGAACTCAGGGTGAAATCGCGGTAGTAATGAATGTTCGGGTTGCGGGTGCGTTTGACGCTCGGGAAGCCGGTCGCCAGCAAGCTCGTCGCAAGGCGATCGATTTTGGAGACTTCGATGCGCTTTTCGTTCAGGTATGCCCCCTCTCCCCTGGCCGTTGTGAACAGCTCCTTGGAGACAGGCTGGTAGATCACTCCCGCCAGCAGTTCGCCTTCCTGCTCCAATCCGATGGAAACCGCGAAACAGGGGTAGCCATGGGCGAAGTTCGTCGTTCCATCCAGAGGGTCGACAATCCAGCGATAACCTGTGTTTCCCTCCTGCCCTCCCCCTTCCTCCGCCACGATCGTGTGCGTTGGGAAATAGCGTCGCAGGCGCCCCACAATGCTCTCCTCGGAGCGCCGGTCGGCCTGCGTGACCAGATCTACTTCGCCCTTGTAACTGATTCTGGCCGGCTTATCGAATTCGGAAAGCAAGATGCCTCCGGCTTCGATCGCCGTCTCGATGGCCACTTCCAGGAATTGATTGCCCATTCGTTAGCGGGATACCGGCTTCAGTTTGCAACCCCACCAGTATAGTAGGTCTTGCGGTAGCGGACCTTGTAGTCTCCCTTGAGCCGGACCTCGATCGAACGGTAGGTACCCTGTGGGGGCCTCGGCTGCGGATAGTAGCCCAGGCGGTATTGCGTGCGCAGTTCGCGGTTGATGCGATTGAATATCTCGTCGAGCTGCGAGATTTGATCCGGGTAGTACATGGCGCCGCCGGTGCTGTCGGCAATCGTCTCGAGTGCGTGTTCCCCCGCGGTATTTCGCCCGTTTTCGCTTCTTCCCGGTCGAATGACGATGGTGTAGAGGAGCGCCTGGGCGCGCAGGGCGGCCCGGCGTGCGGTTTCAAAATCGGCGCGGCTGGTCGTTTCGCCCGCGTCGGTAATCAGAATCAAGACGTTACGGCGGTCCGCCGGCCCTTTGCCCAGCGCATCCGCGCCGAGGTATACGGCGTCGTAGAGGGCCGTGCCGTCTCCCGGGGTAACACGCCGCACCGCCGTTTGCAGCTGCGGCACATTATCCGAAAAACCGGCCAGCTGCGTCACCGTGTCCGAGAATTCAAAGACGGCCACGCGATCGTTGGCCCGCACGACGGAGCCGATAAAGCGAGCCGCCGCCTCGGTTTCAAACTGCAGCTCTTTGATTTCGCTCAAGCTGGAGTCGATCATCAGCGCCAGGCCGAGGGGCTGTTTGGTCTCCATCTCGAAGAGCTCGATCTTCTGCGGTTTGCCCTCTTCGTAGATTTCAAACTGGTCCTTTTGCAAATCCGGTACCGGCCGATTGTTCTGGTCGAGCACGCTGGCGATCACGTTGACTAAGTTCACGTCCACGCGGATGGAAGCCCGCTGGTCGTTCGCGCGATCCTGCGCGCGCGCTTTGGCGCTGGCACGTGGAAAGGTGCCGGCTGACAGGCAGAAGAGAATCAGGCCGGCCGAAGCTGTCAGTGGAAATCGCAAGATGCGCAAGAGACGGCGCCCACACGGCCGCCTCACTTGATAGATTCCGTTTGGCCCGAAATGGATGGCAGCGGTGGAATCTCGCCCTGCGCCCAGACGGCGCCATCCTCGAAGTACTCCTTCTTCCAGATGGGAACCGTCTGTTTCAGCGTATCGATGCCGTACCGGCAAGCTTCAAAGGCCGCCTTGCGATGCGCCGAACTCACCCCGATCATTACGCTGGCTTCCCCGATCTCCAGCCGTCCCAGCCGGTGAACCATGGCGATGCCGTCAACGCCAAATCGGGAGCGCATCTCCGCCGCGATAGCCCCCATCTGTCGCAACGCCATTACTTCATAGGCCTCATATTCGAGGTACAAGGTGCGCCGTCCGCCGGACTCGTTGCGCACGATGCCTTCGAATACGACCACGGCGCCATCCTCGGGTGCTTTCAGCCTGGCGCTGATCACCGCCGTTTGGATCGGATCGCGTATCAGTTCGATAATCGTCTCGCATCGCGCGACCACGGGCACGCCTGCTCCGCCGCTCACCGGAGGCAAAAACGCCACTTCGTCTCCGGCAGCCAGCGTCGAAGCCCAATCCGCAAATGATTGATTCACCGAAGCCACCACGGACTGTCGAAAAGCCGCGAGCCGCGGGTAGCGCCGCCCATAATTCTCGAACAGGTCTTCGAGCCGCGCGCCCTCGGCGAGTTCTACGCGATCCTCGCCCCGGCCCACGATCTCCTTGAGCTGTCCAAAAAAGAGTACGCGCACGAGCATAGGCGTATTTTATCGTTTATGGGGCCGCCGCGAACCCCTTTTCGTATTTCCTGCAACCCGGCCATAATCGGATGCCGTCGCACCGCTCACTACTTACCAAAAGGAATTGCTTGACGAAACCTGCTGTCCCGCCGTACCTTTTTTTGTATTAACGACACAATGAATGATCTTCCGAAGTGCTGGCCCGTTCGCCTCCTAATAGTCGGAACCGTTCGGTGAGGATACTCATTTCCGGTTCGACCGGTCTGGTCGGATCCGCCGTCATCGACGTCCTCGCCCACCAAGGCCACGAACTGATTCGTCTCGTTCGTCCTGCAACGGTTCTCCCCAGGGAACAGCCTACATCCCCACCCGAACCAACACATGTACTTTGGAACCCCGAAACCGGCATCCTCGACTCCCGCGTCGAAGGTGCGGACGCCGTGATCCATTTGGCCGGCGCATCCATCGCCGGCCATCGCTGGACCAAGGCATGGAAACGCGAGTTGCGCGAAAGCCGCGTTGCCGCCACGCGCTCTCTAATCTCTTCGCTCCGCCAGTTTCGCCAGCCTCCGCAAATCTTTATCGCTGCATCGGCGATCGGCTTCTATGGAGACCGTGGCGACGAGGAACTGACGGAGTCGAGTCCGGCGGGGAGCGATTTCCTCGCCCACCTCACGGCCGACTGGGAAGCGGAGTCGTCCCGCGCCTCGGAATTCGGCGCGCGGGTGATCATTTTGAGATTCGGAATCATTCTGGCCAGGCGCGGCGGCGCACTTCCACGCATGGTCCTCCCCTTTCGTCTGGGACTGGGAGGAAGAATCGCTTCCGGTCGCCAGTGGATGTCTTGGATCGCCTTGGACGACATCGTCGGGATCATTCGCTTCTCGATGGAAACGAATCTCCTCAGCGGCGTAGCCAATGCCGTGGCGCCAACTCCGGTGCGAAACGCCGAGTTTACTGTGACCCTCGGGCGTGTCCTGCACAGACCCGCAATCCTGCCGACCCCTGGTTTCGCGTTGCGCTTGGCTCTAGGCGAAATGGCGGATTCGCTTCTGCTCGGCAGCCAGAGGGTATATCCGGCGAAACTTCAAGGGTTAGGCTATCGTTTCCTGTATCCGGAATTAAAGCCCGCTCTCGCGACCTTATTCGATCACAGCGGCTAACCCATTTCTTGCGGGCGTTATCCAACTATCGTCGGAAGCTGAGACCAATCTTGACACGCCGACCTCCTTTGTTAGCATGGCGGCGGGGCCCTTTCGCTTTGTTTAGGACTTTAATTTGGCGATCTCAAAGATTCTTAGGCAGTTAACGGCCGCTGTCCTGATCGCCTTGATGGCCTCGCCTGCCTGGACCCAGGCTCAGGTGGCGGGAACAATCGTCGCCAGCCAATCCGCCACCACGCGCGAAGCCCCGCTTCTTCCCGGCTCCACCGTTTTCAGCGGAGAGTCCGTCGCTGTAGGCCAGTCCGGCCGTGCCCAGATCGCGCTTCCCGGCGGCGGCCGGCTTGAGGTTTTGGCCGATAGCACGGTCTTGCTGGCGCGCAATGCGGCAGGAGTGGACTTCACGCTTCAGCGTGGCGCCGTTTCCTTCACGGGCGCGCCCAAGGGAGCGATTGAAACGATATGGGGCGATGCCACTATACGCCCCGGTGATCCTGACGCCGTCGGTCTGATCCACCTCGAAAGCTCCGACGCCATTGTTCTCGCGGCGATTAAGGGAAGACTCACGATCAGCACCGCACATGACGCTAGATCCGTCGATATCCCCGAGGGGGCTGCGGCGCGAATTTCGCTGGCGGATGCTCCCGCCGCAAATGCTCCCGCCGCGAATGCTCCCCAGGATCAAGGCGGCGCGGCGCCCGCTGGCCGAGCTGCTCCGCCGATACCAAAGATTGCGATCATCGCTTTCCTGGTCGGAGCCGCTTTCCTCGCCGCCTTCTTGTGGATCGCCTCCCACGAGCCCACGGAAACCACGCAGCAGTTGGCCAATGAGGTCAGCCCATTCACGCTGCAATAAGCGGCTGGCTTCCTTTTTAGGGTTTAGGGCCTTGAATTGACATACCCCCCCTGAATTGACACAACGAAGCCCTGCCGGAATAATCGCTCTATGAGCCGTCCTGAAGCGGTCCGCCGCGTAAAAACGTATTCGGCGGCCACTGGTTACGTCTATCAATATTATTTCTACGAAGTGCAAAAGGCGCGTCGCGGCTTCTCCGGCGGGACCGAATACGTCTACATGGTCTCGCTTGACCGCAAGCAGGTTTTTCCGCTGAAAATTTTTGTGAAGCAGTCGGCTGTCGAGAAGTGGAATCGAGCTGCGGGCCGCGCCCTTTCGGGCACTGAGGAGTACGCCGTCGCGAAACTGCGCCTCTTCCAAGCGCTCGACGAATTGCAGGAGATCGAAGCCGCCCGGCCCGATCTCATCGTCGACGAATCAGACCTGCAGGCCCTGCTCTCGCAACTCGATCTTTAAAATGCAGTTGGTAGCCCCGACGGGAATCGAACCCGTATTACCGGCTTGAAGGGCCGATGTGCTAACCGTTGCACCACGGGGCCACAGAGCGTTCACGCAACCACACAGCAAATCTTAGCATAGTGCCACGCCGTGCCCAGCCAACGGACTGTCGGCACCTGCATAAACGAATTTCCGGAGCGATATTTACTGCTATCGCGCGGCAACGCTTTTGGCCTCGTATGCCCAGCCGGCGCTCTCGAGAATCTCCGCCTGCACCGCCGCGCCCAAGGCGACCACTTCATCCGGGTCGAGTGCGGCGTGTGTACGCCGTCCCAAAAGTTGCTCGGCCATGCGCCGCACCAGCGGGATGTGCGTCGACCCGCCCGCCAGCACCACGTCGTCAATCTCTCCCGGGTTGAGCCCCGCATCCCTCAACGCTGTTCTCACCGGACCGACAGCGCGTTCGAGAATCGGCTGCGCCAGGGCCTCGAACTCCGCCCGGCTCATCTCCCTGATATATAGGCTGCGGTCCGGCAGCGGAACCTCAATTCGCGCGCGGTCGGCAAACGAAAGCTCATGTTTCGCCTGCAGGAGCGTTCGCCGCAGCGCCAGAACGCCTGGCGACTCAGTTCCGAGATCGAGCCCACGGCGCGTGCGGATCTCTTCGCGCGCGATGCCAAGCAGAGCGTCGTCCAGTTCGTTCCCTCCCAGACGCGCGTCGCCACGGGTTGCAATTACCTGATACCGATCTCCCTCGCTCGCTTCGTCCATCCGCAAGATGGAAATCTCGAATCTGCTGCCGCCGAGATCAAACACAGCCACATGCTTTCGTTGCTGCTCGTGCAAGCCATAGGCCAGCGCTGCCGCGGCCGGCTCCGGCATCAGTCGCCATCGCTCGAATCCCGCCAGCTTTCCCGCTTCGTGCATGGCCTCGCGCTGCGCGTCGTTGAAAGAGGCCGGCACGGCGATAACCGCTTGGCTCACAGGCTCGCCAAAGAAAACCTCCGCCCAGGTCTTTAGCTCTCGAATCAACAATGCCGTCAATTCCGGCAGCGTATAAAGGCAGTCGCCCAGCCGAACGCAAGATTCTTCGCCCATCCCCGCATTCAGGCGCAGCGCCGCCCTCAACTCTTCGTGCATGTCGCCGCGGTCCAGTCCGATGGCGTGCTTTACCGAGCGTGCCGTGCGCTCGGGTTGGCTGAACAATCTTCGAGCAGCCGGAGCGCCTGCCAGGATGGTGCCGTCTCCATCCACGCTGACCACCGAAGGGCAAAAGACGTCACCGTATGGGCCCGCGATACACTTCGGCCGGGCCACAGCCTTGTCCAGGTATGCGAGCCTGCTAAGACTTGCTCCTAAATCGATTCCAATCGTACGCGGCATGTCTTCCCCCTGCGGCGCGTGTACTTTACGAAGCATGAGACCTTGCGTCTCGGCCCAGGACATTGTGAAGTACGGCGTCCTCGCGGACCGCTACAGCAGGAATAATTTATGGCCACAACTTGAGCGGACAATCCCCCGAAAATTGGAACGATCGGTGTCGCTGGCGATCGACTTTCTAGACTGTGAACGAGGTGCCGCAGCCGCAACTGTGGGTGGCCCGAGGATTTTGGAACACGAACCCCTGCCGCATCAACGTCTCTTCAAAATCCAGCGTCACGTCCTCCAGATAGACAAAGCTCTTCGGATCCACGAATACGCGCGCGCCATTCTCCTCAATCACGTTGTCCTTTTCGCGCGCTTTGGCTTCCAGCCGCATCGCGTAGGTAAGCCCGGAGCAGCCGCCGCCCTGCACTCCCAGGCGCAAACCTCCGCCGGGCACTCCCTCCTTGGCGAGAAGCTCGCGAATCTTTTTTGCCGCTTTTTCGGTAACGTGAATCATTTCCGCCGGAACCTCTGATGTTATCCGCTACAAACCGGTACAAACCAAGCTTACACCGGTTTCGAGTTCGCTTTGCTCAAATGCGTGTCTTCCTTGGCCATTTCGTAAAGTGGGGAGATCTCCCGCAGCCGGCTCACCACTTCGATCACGCGCTCGGCCACGTAGTCGGCCTCTTCCTTGGTATTGAAGCGGCCCAGCCCGAATCGAATCGAGCCGTGGGCCAAATCATCTTTCACTCCCAGCGCCTTTAAGACATAGCTTGGTTCCATCTTGGCCGAGGTGCACGCGGAACCGCTCGACACCGCCACGTCGTTCATGCCCATCAGCAAGGACTCGCCGTCCACATAGGGGAAGCTCAGATTCAAATTCTGCGGCAGCCTGTGGATCATCGATCCGTTGACCTGCACTTCTTCCAGCCCCTTGCAGATGGATTCCTTCAGATGATCGCGCAAGCCGCCCAGCCGCTTGCTCTCCTCCGCCATTTCGTTCTGGCAGAGCTCCGCGGCTTTTCCAAAGCCGACGATGCCCGGAACGTTCAGCGTGCCGGAACGCATGCCGCGCTCGTGCCCGCCGCCATCGATCTGCGGCGCCAGTTGCACGCGAGGATTGCGCCGCCGCACATAGAGCACGCCGCAGCCTTTCGGCCCGTAGATCTTGTGCGCCGTCATCGAGAGTAGGTCGATATTGTCCTTATTCACATCCACCGGAATCTTCCCCACCGCCTGCACCGCATCGGTATGGAGGAAGACTCCCTTTTCCTTGGCAATCTTCCCGATCTCGTCGATCGGCTGAATGACGCCGATTTCGTTATTGGCGTACATGATGGTGATCAGGATCGTCTTGGGCGAAATCGCGCGGCGCAAGGCATCGAGATCGATGCGGCCATCTTTGCCCACGGGGAGATACGTCACCGCGTAACCGTCTTTTTCCAACTGCTTGCAGGTGTCCAGCACGGCTCTGTGCTCGGTAACCTGCGTAATGATGTGGTTGCCCTTTTCTCGATAGAGTTCCGCGAGCCCCTTGATGGCCAGATTGTTGGATTCGGTTGCGCCGCTGGTGAAGATGATCTCCTTCGGAGCCGCCTGAATCAGCTTGGCAATCTGCCCCCGGGCGTTCTCCACCGCCTCCTCCGCCGCCCAGCCAAAGGAGTGGTTGCGGCTCGCCGCGTTTCCGAACTTCTCGCCGAAATAAGGCAGCATCGCGCTCAATACGCGCGGGTCCACCGGCGTGGTGGCATGGTTATCCATGTAGATTGGGAGCTTAATGCCCATCTGCGTCAGGCGATCACTCTCATTCTATCCCTAAAGACTGGGCGCGGCCACCCTGGCCGAATCTCCAATTCCGCCAAGGACTTAAGCCGGGTGTACGGGTGAAATGTCAGTGCCCTCAGCTTTTAGAGGACTTCCACCCGCGTTTCGATTCACAAGAGATGAGCAGGCAGCCGCCAGCGGACCGCCCGAGCTGAGTGGCGATTTTTTGTGTCACGGCATGACTCTGCGATAAAATGACTTATTCCAAAATGGAACCTGTTCTAGCCATATATCCCGGCTCATTCGATCCGGTAACCAATGGGCACCTCGACCTGATTGGACGCGGCGCCAAGATCTTCGGCCGTCTGACCGTGGCGATTCTTCGCAACACGGAAAAAGACCACCCGCTCTTTAGCCTCACCGAACGCACGGAGATGCTGCGCGAGGTCACCGCGCCTTTTTCCAACGTGGATGTCGATTGCTTTCACGGCCTTCTGGTCGACTACGCGAGGGAACGCAAGGCTCACGTGCTCCTCCGCGGCATTCGCGCCGTGTCGGATTACGAATTCGAGTTGCAGATGGCCATGATGAACCGAAAGCTCGAGCCCGGCCTCGAAACCGTCTTCATGTTGCCGGCCGTGGAATACAGCTACCTCAGTTCGCGCCTGGTTCGCGAAATCGCGCGGCTCGGCGGCTCCGTCAGCGGTCTCGTTCCCATCGCCGTTGAACGCCGCTTGCGTGCCAAGGTAATCTAGTAAGACTCTCAGAGGAGTTAAATGACGGAACGACTTGCCAATCGTATAAATCGTATTGATGTTTCGCCAACCATGGCGGTTCTGGTGGAGGCAGAAAGGCTTCGTGCCCGTGGGCTCGACGTGGTCGACTTTGGGCCGGGTGAGCCGGATTTCCCCACGCCCGCTCACATCAAAGAGGCGGCCATCGAGGCGCTCGAGCGTAACCGCACTAAATACACCCCGACGGCCGGTATAACACCGCTGCGCGAGGCAGTCTGCCGCTGGCACGCGCAGCAACTGGGGAGCTCTTACGAGCCCGGCGAGAGCATTATTTGCGTCGGCGGCAAGCACGCCATTTACAACGCCGTCATGTCCCTCATTCAGGAGGGCGACGAAGTCGTCATTCCCGCACCCTACTGGGTGAGCTTTCCCGACATCGTCAAGATCGCGGGCGGCGATCCTGTTTTCGTCTCTACAGAGGCGTCCACTGGATTTACCTTGCGCGCCGACCAATTGGAGGAGGCCATCACCCCTCGGACACGCATGGCCATCATCAATTCGCCGAATAATCCAACCGGCGCGGTGATTCCTCCGGCCGAGTTCGAAAAAATCTACGAGGTTTGCCGCCGGCACCACGTCTGGCTGCTCACCGATGAGTGCTATTCGCACTTCACTTATGGCTCGGCGAGACCCTACTCCCTCGCCAGCATAAAGGGCTCCAAGCCGCATTTGATCGTGGTTGGCTCGCTATCGAAGACCTTTTCTATGACAGGTTGGCGCCTCGGCTACGCCCTCGCGCCCAAGCCGATTATCGACGCTATGCTCAAGGTGCAAAGCCAGTGCACCTCGAATCCCACCTCTATCTCCCAGTACGCGGCTCTTGCCGCTCTGACCGGACCCATGGATTCCGTGCCGGTCATGCTGGCCGAATACGCCCGGCGCCGCGCCCGCATTCTGGCCGGCTTGAGCGCCATTCCCGGCGTCTCCTGTCCGGAACCTTCGGGCGCCTTTTACGCCTTCCCCGATGTTTCCGCGCATCTGGTCAACGGCTCCGGCGATTCCACCGCTCTTGCGAAGCACCTGCTCGAACGCGAGCACGTCGCCGTGGTGCCCGGAGACGCCTTTGGCGCGCCCGGTTACCTGCGTTTTTCCTACGCAACTTCCATCGACCGTATCGAAGAAGGATTGCGCAGGCTGGAGCGCTTCTTCGCTTCCGCTGCCGTCGCCCCGTGAGCGTATCGCCTTCGCGTCTGGCGCCGATCTTTGTGCCTCGCATCTGGGGTTCGCGCAGTTTGGCGCCCTTGTTTGATAGCGCCCCCGCCGCCAACGGCCCGATTGGCGAAGTTTGGCTCACTGGGGACCGATGCACCTTTGCTTCCGGCCAGCTGGCGGGACGGTCTCTGGGCGAAGCTTGGGCTGCGCTTTCCGCGGACTGGATTGGGCGCGCCGCGGAAGCCCGGCCGCGCATCCCCATCCTTGTCAAATTCATCTTCCCCGCTGAAAAGTTGTCTGTGCAGGTCCATCCTAGCGACGAGTATGCTCGTGAGCATGAAGCTGCGGCGGGCGGCGTCGGAAAAACCGAAATGTGGTATGCGGTCGCCGCGCAACCCTCGGCGGAACTTCTGCTGGGACTCGAGCCGGGCGTTACGCCCGAGATGTTTCGCCAAGCCCTGACTAAGGCCGACGTCGAACGCTGCCTCTGCCGGCTCACCGTTCAGGCGGGCGATGCCTTCTTCGTTCCGGCGGGAAGCGCGCACACCATCGGTCCCGGCATGCTCTTATGCGAAGTGCAGCAGCATTCCGATATTACCTACCGCGTCTTCGATTACGAGCGGCGGCAGCCGGACGGTTCGCTCCGCCCCCTGCACATGAATCAAGCCATGGATGTGCTTGAGTTCGGAACACAACATTGCGGAAAGACACGGGGAGTACAAATTCAGCAAGGCCCGCTCCAGAAAACTTACTTGGCGGCGTGTCCGTACTTCGCTACGGAAATCTGGGAATTTTCCAGCGCCGTTGATGCGGAAACCTCTCCGGACCGCTTTGAGTTATTGATCTTTCTTGAAGGGCAAGGCCGCATCCGCTGGGGCTCGGAGTCCATGCCTTGCAGTCCCGGCGAAGCCTGGTTGTTGCCCGCCGCTCTTGGCGGCTACCAGTTGATCGCCCAATCGCCTGTCAAGCTCCTGCGCACCTATGTGCCCGATCTGCGGCAACTCTCGCGCGAACTCGCCGAAAAAGGTCTCAGCGAATCGCAGCGCTCGGCTATTCTTCGCCAATGAAGGAGCACGCGCCGGCGGCCCACGCCATTATCCTCGCAGGTGGACGCGGCACGCGTTTTTGGCCGCGCAGCCGCACGCGTTCGCCCAAGCAATTGCTGAATATCGTCGGGCAAAAGACCATGGTCGAGCAGACGTTTGAGCGCCTTTCTCCGAGCTTTTCCACTTCCCGCATCTGGGTCGTTACCAACAAGGAGCAGGTAGACGCCGTCCGGCGCCAAATGTGGCAGGTGCCTTCGCAACACGTCTTGGTTGAGCCCGTCGGCCGCAACACGGCCGCGGCTATCGCTCTCGCCGCGGCGCATTTGCTGAAGGAAGAGCGCAGTGGCGATGCGCTGATGGCGGTCCTCCCCGCGGACCAGTTCATCGCCAAGCCGGTGCGATACCGGCAAATCGTCCGCGCGGCATTGCGAGTCGCCGCTCAGCCGGACGCTCTCGTGGTTCTGGGAATCCCGCCCACGCGCCCGGAGACCGGTTATGGCTACGTTGAGCGGGTTGCGCGAGGCCAGAAGGCGTCTTCCGCATCACCTGCGGATGGCGCCTATCCCGTTCGCCGCTTTACGGAAAAGCCTTCCCTCGAGTTCGCCCGAAAATATGTCGCCTCCGGCCGCTATCTTTGGAATGCCGGCATGTTCTTCTGGCGGCTCTCCACATTCGTCGAAACTCTTCGCCGCCATCTTCCCAAAACGCACGCCGCCATGATGCGCCTCGCCGAAGCGGCCGGAACGTCGAAATACTCTTCCGTTCTGCAACGCGAGTACGCGCGCCTGGAAAACATCTCGGTCGACTACGCCATCCTAGAGCCCGCCTCGCGCGATTCCAAGCACAGCCGCGTCTTTGTCATTCCCGCATCCATCGGCTGGAGCGACATCGGTTCTTGGGCCGCCGTGTATGAGCTCCTCGCGAAGCGTTCCGGCGCAAACGTGTCCAGCGGCCGCTTCTTTGCTATCGATGCGGCGGGAAACCTCATCTGGAGTCCTTCAAAATTTGTAGCCGCCGTGGGAGTGTCGGATTTAGTCGTCGTGGAAACCTCCGACGCGCTTCTGGTCTGCTCTCGGGAACGCGCTCAGGACGTGGGCCGGGTGGTGAAGTGGCTGGAAAGCCAGCGTCTGCAGAAACTGCTGTAGCTTGAGCCCTTCGCCGCGCGGCGCCGCTTCGCATATACTGTTTGCCCGTGAGTACGATTCGCTTTGGCACCGATGGCTGGCGCGGCGTTATTGCCGACGACTTCACGTTTGAAAACGCTCGCAAGGTCGCCTACGCCATCGCCCGCTACATCGTCCGAGCCGAAAGGCCCGATGGCGGCGTCATTATCGGATTCGACAATCGCTTCGCATCCGAACGCTTTGCCCGGGTTGTCGCCGAAACCATCTCCATAACGGGCCTGCCCGTGTGGCTCGCCGACGCTCCCTGTCCTTCTCCCGCGGTTTCCCTGTTGGTGCGCCAGCGCGCTGCGGCCGGCGGCGTCATGATCACGGCCAGCCACAATCCCTACCGCTGGAACGGCATCAAGTTCAAGGCCAGCTATGGAAGTTCGCCGCTGCCCTCCATCGTCGCGCAGATTGAAGAGGAATTGGCCACGGTCCTCTCCGGCGGCATTCCGCCTCTGCCTCCGCGTCCCGGACAAATCCATTCGCTCGATATTCTGGGGCCCTATCTCGATACCATCGAGAAGCTGGTGGATTGGGAAAAGCTGCGAGCCGCGCGGCTCCGCTTCATTGTCGATCCCATGCATGGCTCGGCGCGCGGTCTGTTGGCTTCGCTGATGCACCGTCACGGCGTGAGCTGCGATGAGATACGCGGCACTCGCGATCCGCTCTTCGGCGGCGTCAATCCGGAGCCCATCGAGCCTCACGTCGCGGCCTTGCGCGAAGCTATTCTCGCCGGAGGTTACGACGCGGGCTTTGCCGCCGATGGTGATGGCGACCGCATCGGCGCCATGCATTCCGACGGCACGTTCATTACGCCGCACCAGATCTTTTCCATTCTTTTTTGGCATCTCGCGGGAACCCGCCAGATCACCGGAGATCTGGCCAAAACTTTTTCCACCACCAAGCTGCTCGACAAAATCGCCTCGCGCTATGGCCGGCGTGTTCATGAAGTGCCCGTCGGATTCAAGTACATCTGCGAGGTCATGCTCGAGGGCAATATCCTGCTGGGAGGCGAAGAGTCCGGCGGCATCGGCACCAAGCTTTATCTGCCCGAACGCGATGCCACCGTCAGCGCGCTTCTCCTTGCCGAGGTCATGGCCTGGCATGGCAAGTCCCTCGGCGAACTGGTCGCTCTCCTGCATTCCGAATTCGGCGAACATCACTACGGCCGCGTCGATCTGGAGTTGCGTCCGGGCCAAAAAGAGCGCGCCCTCGAATATTTCGCCGATACCGGCCTCGCCCGCATCGGCGAATGGCCCGTGGTTCGCCGCGAAGACCTCGATGGCATCAAAGTGTATGTTGGTGAACTTGGTTGGGTGATGGTGCGCGCCTCCGGCACGGAACACATGCTGCGCGTCTATTCGGAAACCACCCGCCCGGAAACCACCAAACTTCTGCTGACCGAAGTCAGCTCCTTGGTGCAGTCTTTGTAATCAGCCTGACAAGGCCGGGAAGAGAAGATGAAACGGCATTTTTATCAGCTTGACGTTTTTACCGACAAGCCTTTCACGGGTAATTCCCTCGCCGTCATCACCGATGGCGACGGCCTCACCTCTCGCCAGATGCAGGCCATCGCCCGCGAGATGAATCTTTCCGAAACGGTATTCGTGCAAAAACCCACCGGGAACCGCGCCCTCGCTCGCCTGCGCATTTTCACCACGGAATGCGAGCTGCCTCTGGCCGGCCATCCCGTCATCGGCACCTGGTTTCTTTTGGCGCTGCTCGGCGTTGTGCCGGCGCAGGAAGGGAGCGTGCATGTCCTGCAGCAGACCGGCGCCGGGGTGCTGCCGGTGGAGATCGCCTTCCAGGGCGCTCGGCCCGTTCGAGTGGCCATGACCCAGAAGCCGGCCGAATTCCGAGCCGCGCGTATCGACCGCGCCGCGCTGGCCGGCGCGCTCTCGCTCGGCTCGCGCGATTTCGATTCCTCGTTGCCTATCGAATTTGTTTCCACAGGAATTTTCCATCTCCTCGTCCCCATCAAGGGGCGCTCCGCCCTGCAGCGGATCGAGGCCAATCCGCCTGCGCTGGGTCGTGTGCTTCGCAATTCCGCGACCATGGCCTATTGCTTTGCTACCGAAGGCAAAAACACCGTCTTTGCGCGCGGCATGCTGCCTTGGGAATTGGGAGAAGATCCCGCTACCGGATCGGCCGCTGGCACGCTCGGCGCTTATCTTGTGCACCAGGGCCGGCTCAAGCTCGCGACTCCGCTGGAGATTCATCAAGGAATCGAAATGCAGCGCCCCAGCCGCATCCGGGTGGAAGTCCTGGCGGAGCACGGAAAATTGGTTCCCCGCGTGAGCGGAACCGCCGTACCGGTTATGGAAGGTTTTCTGGAAGCCTGATCGCGCCCGCGGACGCGCGCGTCAATCGTTTTTCTTTAGACGTTCTTCTGGCCGTCGGTATTTTGTTTCTTGGGTTCCGCCAGGGCGTGCAGCAGGGAATCCAGCACGCCGTTCACAAATCCCGCGGCATCTTCGGACGAGAACGTTTTGGCCAGCTCCACCGCTTCGTCCACCACCACTTTTCGCGGCGTCTTGCCCGAACGCAACTCCTGCGCGCCCAGCCGCAGAATAGCCCGGTCGATCACCGCGAGCCGATCCATGCGCCAATTCTCGACGTGTTGAGAGACCAGAGCATCCAGTTCCGGAGCGTTTTTAACGACGGCCTCGAAAAGATCGTCGGCGAACGCGCGCGTGTTTTTCTCCGCGCGTGCGATGCGCCAGAAGCCATCTTCGATGCGGCGAGGGTCTTGCTTGCCGATCTCCCACTGAAAGAGCATCTGCAGCGCGTACTGCCGGGCCTTTCGCCGCTGTGGCATCGTTACCGGCGCTTTCGGATGCGCACGGCCGCGATCGGTGCGGCCGCCCGAAGCTGGCTGGATAACTGCGCCATCTCCAGCGCAGCGAGCCCCGCCTCGTAACCTTTGTTGCCGCTTTTCAGCCCGGCGCGGTCGATGGCCTGCTCGAGCGTGTCGCAGGTCAGGACGCAAAAAATAATCGGCACTCCGGTATCCATCTGCGCTAACTGCACGCCGCGCGACACCTCGGAGGCCACGTAGTCGAAATGCGCCGTCTCCCCGCGCAGCACGCAGCCGATAGCGATGATCGCGTCGTAACGCCGCGCTTGCGCCATCTTCTTCGCGGCCAGCGGAATCTCGAAAGAGCCCGGCACGCGCACGATGTCGGTCCGCTCGGCCGATGCGCCGCCTTTTTCCAGAGCCTCGATCGCACCCGCCAGCAGCCGCTCGGTTACGAAGCTGTTGAACCGGCTTACCACGATTCCGAAGCGCATTCCGGAAGCGTCGTAGGCGCCGCGAATCTCATTGGCCTTAAAGTCTTCGCTCATCCGCTCTCCGCGATCGTGCCGGGCTTTGTACTCATTTCCCCTGAAACTGTGCTGCGCGCTTTTCGAGGAAGGCCCGCGTGCCCTCGCGCATGTCCTCGGTCGCGCAGCTCACGGCAAAAAGCGCCGCTTCTAGAAAGAGCGCTTGCTCCTGCGGCATCTCCGGCCCGCGCTCGATCGCTTCCATGGTGAGCTGCACGGCCACCGGCGCATTCGCGGCGATTTTCCCGGCCAGCGATTGCGCCGCCGCTAGAAGTTCCCCTGGTTCGTAGACGTGATTTACAAGGCCGATTCGCTGCGCCTCTTCCGCTGGAATCATCTCGCCGCTCAGGCACAACTCCAGCGCCACACCCTTGCCGCAGAGCCGGGCCAGCCGCTGCGTTCCGCCGTATCCGGGAATGATCCCCAATTTCACCTCGGGCTGCCCCAATTTTGCTGCGCGGCTGGCGAGCCGGATCGAGCAGGCCAGCGCCAGTTCGCAGCCGCCGCCCAGCGCGAAACCATTGATGGCCGCGATGGAGGGCTTGCCCAGCGTTTCGAGCTTGTGCAGCACCGCCTGGCCGTGCAAAGACGTTTCTCGCCCGCGGGCCGGCGTTTGCTGCGCAAGCTCATTGATGTCCGCTCCGGCAATGAACGCCTTGTCGCCCGCTCCCGTGAGAATCAGGACGCGCACATCTGTGTCGTTTCGCGCTTCCGTGAGCAGTACGTCTAGTTCGTCCATCGTTTCCCGATTGAGCGCGTTCAGGACTCTCGGCCGGTTGAAGGTGATCGTGCCAATGTGATCTTTCTTCTCGAAAATGAGGTTTCGATAGGGCATGCAGTTCAGGCTCCGCCGGTTCGGCCTATCTCGCCACCGGCATTCAGACCACCGACATGGGCTTTGGATTTTCCGGATCGCTGTATTCGTAGAAGCCGCGCCCGGATTTCCGTCCGTTCCACCCGGCCATCACCATCCGTTTCAGCAGCGGCGGCGGGGCGAAGCGGCGCTCCTTGAATTCGTCGAACATAATATTGGCGATGTAGTAGGTCGTGTCCAGCCCCACAAAATCGAGCAGCGTCAGCGGACCCATGGGATGGCCGCAGCCCAGCTTCATGGCCTGGTCGATATCGGGAACGCTGGCCACGCCTTCTTCGAGCGCGCGCACCGCGTCCAGCAAGTAGGGAACCAGCAGCCGGTTGACGATGAAGCCGGTGCGGTCGCTGGTGCGCACCGCCGTCTTGCCCAGCTTTGCGGCGAAGGCCGTTACTTCTTCATAGACCTTGGGATCGGTGGCAATCGTGCGGATGATCTCCACCAGTTTCATGATGGGCACCGGATTGAAGAAGTGCAGGCCAACGAAGCGTGCGGGACGCTGCGTCGCGACCGCCATCTCCGTAATCGACAATGAGGACGTGTTACTTGCGTAAATCGTTCGCGGAGGGCACACGCTATCGAGGGCTCGAAACAGCTCCTTCTTCGGCTCGATCTGTTCCGTGATGGCTTCGATAACCATGTCGCAGTCCGCCAGGTCCTCGATCTTTGTGGTGCCTTGCAAGCGATTGCGCGCCGCCTCGCGTTCCGCCGCAGTCAACGTGCCTCGCTGTACCAATCGCGCCTGGCTCTTGTCGATATTGGCGAAGCCCCTTTCGAGCAACTCCTTGGACACCTCTCGTACGGTCACCTGTACGCCGGCCTGTGCCGCTGTCTGCGCTATGCCCGATCCCATCAGCCCACAGCCCACCACGCCAATTTTCTCCACGGCCATGCTCAGTTTCCCCGCAGCCTGGAAGCGATCACCACGTCGCCGCCGCGAGACTGCGCTTGTTCCAACCCGGACTCGGCTCGATTGATCAATTCGGTCACGATGTCCTCGCTGTCATAGTCGGGCCGGGCGACCGCTTCGGCCACGCTGGCGCTGAACGTGAGCGGCACGCCGCCATTCCAAGGCGGCGCAATTTGCGCTGCGGCCGACCGCAATTTCTCCGCCAGGATTTGCGCTCCGGCAAGGCCCGTGTCCGGCAGGATGAAGGCGATGGTCCATGCCGTGTACTTGATGGCCAGATCGGTTTGGCGGATCAGCGCCTGAAAAGCGCGCGCCAGTTGTTCCAGGTAACGCTCCAGTTGTATCTCGCCTTGTTTGCGCAGCATTTCGGGTCCGCCATCGATCTGGATCAAAGCCAGCGCCAGCGCAATGCCGTTGGTTTTGGCGCGCTGCGCTTCCGACAAAAGACATTCCTGGTAAGAGCTCCTCGCCAGCAGTCCCGTCTTTTCGTCCGCGACCCCCACCGTCCGTGCCAGGCTGCGCATGCGCGTGTGGTTCACGCCCATGAGAATCTGGTCCCCGACGGCTTGCAGAAAGTAAGTTTCGTGCGCCCGCCACTGGTGCGGAGAGGCGTAGCCCGCCACCAGCATGCCCGCCTGGCTCTGCGTCTCGCGGTCCATCAGGGCAACTCCGAGAATCGTCTCGAGTCCTAATTCGCGCAGGGCCGGCGCGGCCGCCGCGTCCAGCGGAAGTCCTCCAAGAGGATCAGGAGCGGCGCGATCCAATTGATTGAAAAGCCGCACCAGCACAGCCCCGTTTGCCGGCTCGACATTGGGGGCGCAGAACTCCGAGGCCATCTGAGGGGGCTTTCCTGGAGGACCGATCACGGCGATACAGCGCGTTACCTTCAGATGATTTCCAATCTCATTGATGCCCGCGGAAAGAATGGCCCGCGCCGAAGGCAGGCGGAAGAGCGCCCGGCTGATCTCCGAGATCTTGGCCAGATCGCGCATATTGTCCGCGGAATCGACGGCGCCGGCCGCGGGACTAGCGGCCTGGTCCCCGGAAGGCGCGGCCGTTTCGGCGGAGCCTTCCGGCCACCAGTTCGCCAGTTGATACAGATTGCGCAGCCGCTGGTTGCTTTTCTCTTCACCGGGGAAAAGCTCCGCAATCCGCTGCAGCCGTTCCACGGCTTTGGGCTGCAGCGAGTACTGAAGAAAAATCTCCGCCTGCACCATCAAGTCGTCCAGCGAACCCGGGCTGCCCTGCTCCTGGGAAACGGAAGGCGCACTGCCCTGAGCGGCCGGAGGCTGCGCCTCCGCGGCGTGCGTGCCCAGTTGTCCCAGGCGAGCCCGCATACGGGAAAGGAAGGCGGGATC
>Ga0335081_10001208_pt1 | contig 41201 bp, 28 predicted proteins | sample Lox_Sample_35_FD_206713 | JGI IMG/M metagenome (GOLD analysis project Ga0335081, IMG submission 206713) | Soil microbial communities from Loxahatchee National Wildlife Refuge, Florida, United States - Lox_Sample_3.5 | ecosystem: Environmental > Terrestrial > Soil > Wetlands | place: USA... | reverse complement strand
ATCGGATGAATGGCAAGGGTTGAGAGTGACGGTTGAAGTCGACAAACCGCTCACATTGTGGCGATTCCCCATTGAGACCGTTTCCCTCTCCGAGTCGGGCTTCGAGAGAGTGTACCAAAGTTCGGTCGTCTTCCTGCATTCCAAAGTGAAAATTGAAAAGGAATACTCGCTCGAATTTAGACTTTCAATAGGGAGATTAAGATAAAAAGTCGAGGACTCATCGTTCATAGCTGATTTCACCGATCGGCCGTGAACCATCAGCTTTAGGTTCCTTGTTGCAGATAAGTTCGTAGCATATATTTAATCGGATCATAGAGGACGAAGCATCTCTTTTAGTTTAAACAAGGCGGTAGAAGGTAATCTGTTATTCATATATGTTTGAAGCCCTGGAAGAGGAATTATAAATGAAACTGTTTAAAGATAAATTGTCGGCTGCCGGCGGACGAGTCAGCCGCGGGCTCCGTGCTGCAGGCGGAATAGTGTTGGTAATCGTCGGCATAATTATCGGGATGCAAATACAAAGTGTATTCAGCGGCGATAACATTTACCAGCAGCTTGAGAAGTTTAAGGATGTTCTCAGCCTCGCGGACAAGTATTATGTCGACAATATTGATACCCAAAAGCTTGTCAGCGCGGCAATAAGTGGATTGCTTGGTCAGCTTGATCCACATTCGGTCTACATACCAGCAAAGGAGGCACAGCAGATATCCGAAGACTTTCATGGATCTTTTGAAGGAATCGGGATTGAGTTCGATGTTGTGGACGACACGCTGCTTGTAGTTTCTCCCATAGCGGGAGGACCTAGTGAGCTTGTTGGGCTGCAAGCGGGGGATAAGATTGTGGCTATCGATAACAAGTCCGCTGTTGGGATCTCGCGCGATGACGTAGTGAAGAAACTGCGCGGGCCGAAGGGAACGAAGGTCGATGTGACAGTCGCACGCGAGGGCGTAGATAAGACGCTGCAATTTGAAATTACCCGCGATAAGATACCCTTGTATTCTGTCACCACGTCGTTCATGGTGAACCATGATGTAGGGTATGTTTACATCAATCGGTTTTCCGAAACTACAAACAATGAGCTTGGAGATGCACTCGGGAAATTGAAGTCACAGGGAATGAGGGAGCTTATACTTGATTTAAGAGAGAATCCGGGCGGTCTTTTGAACCAGGCAGTGGATGTCGCGAGTAATTTCCTCCCGCGCGGCGATACTATCGTTTATACCAAAGGCCGTATCCCCGAGGCAAACGAGAATTTTACCTCCAATGGCGGGAATTATACCCGGATGCCTTTGATAGTCCTTGTCAATAGTGGAACGGCGTCCGCGAGCGAAATAGTGTCCGGGGCCGTTCAAGACCTTGATCGCGGACTGATCGTCGGTGAAACCAGTTTCGGCAAGGGATTGGTCCAGAGGCAATTCGATTTGAATGATGGATCTGCCGTGAGAATCACGATTGCCCGTTATTATACTCCGAGCGGCCGCCTCATCCAGAGGCCTTACGACAGTGATCGCGGAAAATATTTTATGGGCGCATATGTAGCCGATACGTCGGAAAAATCCGGTTCAAATCTGACGCACACAATGGAAAGCGACTCGACGCGTCCGACATTCAAAACCGCTTCCGGAAGAACAGTCTACGGAGGAGGAGGAATAACTCCGGATTATATAGTCAAGATGGCCGAGGTGCCACAGTTTGTCTATCAATTTCAGGTGAAGAGAATATTCCTGGAATACGTTGACGACCGTTATACGCAAAAGCAGGAGGAGCTGGAGAAAGAATACGGCAGCTCGGAAAATTTTGATGCAAAATTTCAAGTCTCCGACTGGATTCTCATGGAGATTTTTGACCAGGCAAAAAAAGCCGGTGTAAAGATCGATCGTGGTGAATATGAAAAGAATGAAAAATATATTGCGATGCTCGTAAAAGCTCAAATAGCACGCAACGTTTGGGGAAACGAAGGATGGTACAGAGTAGTACTGACGTTTGATAACCAGTTCGAGAAGGCGATGACTCTTTTCCCCGAGGCCAAACAAATTGCCGGCCTGAATTAACCGGCTACCCATTTTCATAAAGCGGTCAAAACCTCGAAGTATGACAAAATCGAGGGCTGAATGATCAGAGTGGAATAAAGAAATAAATTGGACATCGATGGCGGTTCCAAAAAGAAACTAAAGATTTTTTTGATGTCGCTTTCAGTAGCAGTGATTCTTCTGCTGGCGCTTAGAGCGGTATATGCAATTTCCTTTTTTAATGGTTTGAACAACGAACTGCGGGGGTCGAGCTGGCTCGGCAGCGAACACGATTCGGTGATGCAGATTAAAGAAGAACTCACTTACGAGGCAAGTTATCTGCTCTTCAAGATTGGTGCAGTAAGATTCCAAGTCCTGAGCAAAACAACCTATGACAGTATTCCGGCATACCGCCTCCGTGCCTACATAGATTCGTACAGCGGAATACCCTTCGTCGATCTTCATGCAGTTTATGAGACTTATGCTGATGCGCGAACTCTTATGTGCCTGTCCACTTCTAACAGCCAGAAGGAACACGGCGGCTGGGTTTATACGCGTTATGATTTCAATTATGAAAGAAAGAATGTTAACTGGGAGCAATTCAAAGACGGTAAGATGGTCAGCACGATTGACTTTCCTATAGACCACCCTTATACAGACGGCGTGAGTTTTTTTTATTACTTGCGAACTGCTTGCGAGAACGCCGGGAATAACAAGACGAGCTTTTCAATTCCAATCGTAGTCGATACCACCAGATCGTCCGTCGATCTGACGATAAACGAAGAGCGGGAGCCGTGCGAAGTCACCGCTTTTGATTTTCCTGTCGACTCGTACAGAATGTCGGGGCACATAAACTTCACCGGTTTTTATGGTGTAACGGGAGATTTTGTAGGATGGATGAGTTCGGACTCGGCCGAATTGCCGTTGAAGGGCGACGTAAAAGTTGTGCTTGGAAGTGTTGTCGTTAAATTAAAGGATATCAAAAGGGATAACTGGATTCCTACTAAGAGTAATAGTCAATGATTCTGAGCTATCAGGGAATAACACCGAAGCTTCATGAAAGCGTTTTCGTAGCGGAGGGGGCACAAATTATCGGGGACGTAAAAATTGGCAGATACTCAAGCGTGTGGTTTAATGCGGTAGTTCGCGGTGATGTCAACTTCATTGAAATTGGAGAAAGGACGAACGTCCAGGATAATAGTGTGATTCACGTTACGCACAAAAAACATCCGACTTTCGTAGCTTCCAATGTTACTATCGGACATAGCGCGATAATTCATGGATGTCATATAGAAGATTACAGCTTGATAGGCATGGGAGCTATACTACTCGATGGTTGCAGAATAGGAGAGCGCAGTCTCGTTGCGGCCGGAGCGCTGGTTCGTGAAGGATTTGTCGTCCCTCCGAAAAGCTTGGTTGCCGGCGTGCCGGCAAGAGTGGTGAGGGACCTGAAAATCGATGAGATAGAAAAAATCGAGGAGTCGGCACAAAATTACGTTGATTATGTCGCAAACTACAGAACGCATACTTGACCACGGAGCTTAAATGAGGATAAAATTCTGGGGAGTTCGAGGATCAATCCCGACGCCAGGCGAATCAACGGTGAGATATGGCGGGAATACTGCGTGCACCGAATTGCATTTGGACGCAGAAGATTCCGCTCATAGGAATGGGAATCTGATTATCTTAGACGCGGGCACGGGCATTAGAAACCTCGGCAACCAGCTGATGAAAGACGGCAAAAACATCAACGCACATATTCTGATTACTCATCCTCATTGGGACCATATTCAGGGTTTCCCGTTTTTCAGACCCGCGTTTGTCCCGGGGAATAAGTTGACTATTGTCGGACCTGAGGCGAAAGGTGTTAAGCTCGCCGAGCTGATAGCCGAGCAGATGAACAAAATTTATTTTCCGGTTAATCTCTCCGAGCTTGAGGCGGAAATAGACTTCATACCGATGAAAGAGGACACGATAAACGTTCAAGGAGCAAAAGTCCAGTCTTTCTTCGTAAATCATCCTGGCTTTACCATCGGATACAGGATAAGTTATAACAACAAATCCCTCGCTTATGTCAGCGATAACGAACCGTTCAGTGAAGAGACGGCGCACCTTTTTACAAACGGGGAAGCTGAAGTGTTGAAACTTTTCCGCGAATACCATGGAGATCCGAATGATCGTGTGCGGGATTTCATAAAAGGGGTCGATGTTTTGATCCACGATACAACTTATACGCCCGAACAATATGGCGATCACATCGGCTGGGGACATTCGCATTATTTGCATACGCTTCGGTTGGCCTTTGAAGCAGGGGTCAAAACATTATTTCTGTTCCACTATGATCCTTCATTGACCGACAAGGATGTGGACGACATGGTGGCACGGAGCAACAGGGAGATGAAGAAACTGAATTATTCGTTCAAGCTCTGCGCTGCAAAAGAGGGTCTGGAATTTAAATTTTAGCACTAAACCCGAATCTATTCTCAATCGTCTAATTCCAAGGTGAAAAGAAAGCACAAGATAGAGTTATGTCCAGTCTATTTTCTTATTGGATTTTGCCGGGTAACAAGCGGATTTGTTGATGTCTCTCAAAAGGAACTTTGAAATCTTGAAATTAGTTGGGAACAATAGTAAGTTTTTGTGGAGAAAAGATCATTGAAGATGATTCAAAGATTGTTGGTGTTTGGGATCCTTCTCACTTCTGCAGTTTCCTTTGCTCAGGTGGATGAGTTCGGCAAAAACAAAGTGCAGTATAGGAATTTCGACTGGTACTTCATCCAGTCGAAGCATTTCGACATTTATTTTTATCCTTCTGAATACCATATAGCGGAGTTTGCCGCGCATGCGGCTGAAACCGCATATACCCACCACAGTGCCCTATTTCATTACGACATAACCAATCGCATTCCGATCGTCGTCTACGACTCTCACAATGACTGGCAGGAAACAAACGTTGTCTCAGAATATCTTGAAGAAGGAGTCGGCGGGGTAACAGAAGAATTCAAAAACAGAATTGTCGTTCCTTTCGAGGGTTCATACCAGTTGTTCCGGCACGTGATCGCTCACGAGCTTGTTCACGCAATTTTTAACGACATGTTTTACGGCGGCTCAGTCCAGTCGATGATCGCAAATAATATCACGCTGCAGCTTCCGATGTGGTTCAATGAGGGAATGGCTGAATATGCATCGTTAGGCTGGGAAACGAATTCCGATATGTTCATGCTCGACGCAACGGTGAATGAATATATCGTTCCTATCGACGAGTTGAACGGTTATTTTGCGTATCGCGGCGGGCAATCAGTGTGGCGGTACATCGCGGATAAATATGGAGAGGAAAAAATAGCGGAAATACTGAGCCGAATTCGTACCACCAGAAGCGTTGAATCCGGTTTCAGGAGTGCGCTCGGAATAAGTATTAAGGAATTGTCAAAGCGCTGGCAATATGAGCAAAAAGTAATGTATTGGCCGGATGTGGCGGTAAGAAAAAGACCGGAAGATTTCGCCAAACAGCTGACCGATCACAAAGACCTCGGCGATTTCTACAACACGAGCCCTGCAATTTCTCCCCAAGGTGACAAGATCGCTTTCATTTCAGACCGTGATGATTATTTCAGTATTTTTCTCATGAACGCGAGTGATGGGAAAATAATAAAAAAGTTAGTGGATGGTTACTCGCAGAAGAATTTTGAAGAACTTCATTTGTTGACGCCTGGCCTCTCCTGGTCGCCCGATGGGAAGAAAATAGCGATCGCCGTGAAGAGCGGCTCGCATGACGCGATAAACATAATCGACGTGTCATCGGGAGATGTAACGGAAATCCCGTTCGATAATTTAGAAGGTGTTTTTTCGGTGTCATGGTCGCCCGACGGGGACAGGCTGGCATTTATTGGGGACAATAATCAGCAGTCTGATATTTATGTCTACGACTTAAAAAACAAAGTGTTGTCCAACCTCACGAACGATATTTTTAGCGATGCGGATCCATCATGGTCGCCGGATGGAAAGAAAATCTATTTTGTCAGCGACCGCGGCGACTATTTGCAGAAATCCGATGTCCCGAAAGATTTTAAGATGTGGAGTTACGATTTCAACCAATCCCATATCTATTCAATAGATCTTGCAACGGGAATAGTTGAAAGGCTCACCCACCATGAACTTGGAGAGGATTCCTATCCTGTCGCTGATCCGGATGGAAAGCACATCTACTATGTTTCCGACAAGACCGGTATCGCAAATATCTACTATATGAACCTGGACAGTGACAGGAGTCAGCCGGTCACGAATGCGATCAGCGGAATCTACCAGTGCTCGATTTCAAAGGACGGAGCGAAATTAGCGTTTTCGACTCTTCAAAATGGAGGATTCGATATTTACTTGTTTAAAAATCCGAGCGACCATTTGTTGAGCGCAGAGCAGGTTCCATTAACCGGTTTCATGAAGCAGCAACAGGTCGAGCTGGCTGCTTCGAAGAAGCCGGAAACTGCCGCTGAAAAAACTCCGATCGACTCGACTAAATCGGATTCATCTCAGGTGAAAGATCTTTACGGTAAAGATATACAGGTTGACCTGAGCAATTATGTATTCGGAAACAATACGAAGAGCGACAGCCTGTTCAACCCGCCGAACTTCAATGATAATTTCAACGTGAAAGGAAACGTCGACAGCGCGGGAGATTACATCGCTCAAAGGTATAAATTGAATTTCACCCCGGATATAGTTTACGGCAATGCTGGATATAATACTTTTTTCGGCGTCCAGGGAAGTACCATCATGGCATTCAGCGACATGCTTGGAAATCACCAGATTTATCTCCTTGCGGATCTGCTCGTCGACCTTAAGAACAGTGATTACGCGTTAGAGTACGATTACCTTCCCTCGAGAATGAATTTTTCCATACTCGGTGAACATTTTGCCAGATTTCTTTACTTGGAGTCCCCGTTCGGTACCGGCTATGACGATCTTTATCGTTTCCAAAGTTACGGGCTGTCATTCAGCACGAGTTATCCTTTCGACAGGTTTAATAGGCTGGAAAGCGGGGTAAGCTTAATGAACCTGACGCGGGAGAATCTCGACGAACCCATCGAGCCGACGCAAAACAGGAACCTGATTGTTCCGTCGCTGCGTTACGTCCACGACAATTCATTCTTCGGTTATATCTCACCTATCAACGGATCGCGGTATTATATATCTCTTTATGGCACGCCGAAAGTAACCGGCGATGGAATCAGCTTCGCGACTGGCATTGTCGATTATCGCGATTACATTAAACTATTCAGCACGTTCTACACTTTTGCCTGGCGAGTCTTTGCGGGCACATCGATCGGACCGAACCCGCAGGAATTTTTCATCGGTGGAACGGAGAACTGGATCAATGCAAAGTTTGACGGCGATTTTATTCCGGTTCGCAACGCAGAAGATCTGGAATTCCTGACTCCGGTCGTCCCGATGCGTGGTTTCGATTACAATGCAAGATTTGGGAACAACTTTGCGCTGCTGAACATGGAATTGAGATTTCCCATGTTTGGTTTTCTTTCAGCTGGTCCCTTGCCCCTCTTCGAAACTCTATTTGGCACTGCCTTCGTCGATGTAGGCTCAGCATGGGGGTGGAACAATTATGTGGGATATCCGGATGTCGCTGTCCCGACGCCGGTTTATCAGAAGTTTCAACCGTTCGACCACGATGTCAATGGAAACTTAGAGACGAGAGACCTGCTTGTCGGCACGGGCTTCGGGGCGAGGATGGTGGTTCTTTATTTTCTTCTCCGGTTCGACGTGGCATGGGCATACACTATAACGGACTTTTCGCCCCCGCATTATTACTTCTCGCTGGGATACGATTTCTAGGAATCGCGGATGGTCAGAATATAAAGGGGACGAACATCTTCGTCCTCTGCATGTAATCGGAGTACGCCTGCCCGAAATATTTGGTATTTTCCTTCTCTTCCACCAGGGATGTCAAGATCAGAAAGAGGGTTGACGCAATCGACATGATCGTCAGCTGGAGATTCATGTTCTTGAAATAAATTCCCCATGTCAGAAGTATCAACGATCCGTACAAAGGATGGCGGACGTACTTGAATATCCCTTTGCGAATCAACTTGGTTGTTCTTTCAAAATTGTACAGGGAACTGTCTTTCCGACCTGAGTCTGCTTCGCCGATCTTTATCATCAGGAACGAGCCGGATATTAGTAAGCCTAGTGAAACTATGAGAAGCATCCATGATACGATCTGAGTGATACTTAATGGATCGGCAAACCAGAATGAATAGTTGTTCAAAAGCAGCCATAAAATACATTCCCAGCTTATGAACCGATACAAACCGTGGTGATTGAAGCTGAACAGTGTTCTCCAGGAAAGCCAAACGGTTGGAACGGTGAGAAAAACGAAGGCGATCAGTCTTGCCGTCATGATAACATTCCCGTACCATGATAAATAGCTAACCGCTGTCTTTTCTTCAATTCACGTTTTTGACAAGGACAGACCGGCTAAAGAAAAATCTTGGTCTTTCAATGACCTCGAATCTGAGATCGACCAGGGAGTCCAGCATTTCGCCAAAGGCCTTCTTTGAAACGTGGAAGTTGGGTTCCACAATCAGCATCGCCTCGTTATCTCTCAATATTGTCCTTATTTCTTTGAAGAAACTCCTCTTGTCCGGAACTTCGTGGACCATGTAGAAAGCCAGAACGAAATCCACTTTGCGGGTTAAACCGATTCTGCTCGCTTCACATTTATAAGGCTCGACAATTTTTTCTAGTGGAGTTCCCTTAATTTTTTCTTTCAATAATTGCAGCATTCCTTCCTGTAAATCGGCTGCGACAACGTTGCCTGACGGGCCGACCATCTCAGCCATCTCGATGGAGAATACTCCCGGTCCGCAGCCGACATCGAGAACTGTCATGCCACTCCTGACATAAGGCTTCAAAATTTTCCGCGGGTTCTGTAGAAATTTCCTGATCTTATTGTCCAATGTGCCGGCATTCTCAACCGGGCAGACCCGCTGTTTAGTATCCTGACTCATTTAATTCCCTTTTTACTTTTAAGACGTTTTTGATTATGAAATATTGTCTATCATTTGAACTACGAAAATGATCATGACGTTATCTTTTCGCATTTCTGGTATGCCAGTACCAGTATGCCGGGAGTCCAAGCAGGACTAACCCCAATCCGACGAGCGAATCCCGCGGATCGGTGACGATCGTGTTGTAAACAAACCAAACTGAAACGATCACGAATATCAACGGCACAAAAGGGTAACCGATTGTCCTGTAAGGCCGTTCTGCATCCGGCCGTTTTTTCCTCAGGATGAAAATTCCGAAAGTCCCCAGCGCATAGAAAAGCCATGATGCAAATATGACATACGTGAGAAGCTGGTCGTACGTGCCGGTGAGAGTAAGAAGCGAAGCCCATATTCCCTGGACGACGAGAGACACATGAGGAGTCTTATATTTCGGATGCACGTCGGAGATTCGCGAGAAAAATAATTTATCCCTTGCCATTGCAAAGTAAACTCGAGCTGTCGTCATCGTCGTGGCGTTCACCGTTCCAAATGCGGAGATCATTACTGCAACGGCTATCATGGCTGCACCGTTTTTTCCAAAGAATATGGAGATTGCATCGGAGGCTACAAGTTTCGAACCGGCAATTTGCGATATGGAAAGGACGTACATGTAAGCCAGGTTTGCGAGCACGTAGATCACGATGACAGTGATCGTGCCGCTGACGAGAGCTACTGGAATGTTTCTTTGCGCGTTTTTTACTTCGCCCGCGAGGTAGGTGACACTGTTCCACCCATCATAGGCCCAGAGAACCGAGACAAGCGCGATGCCGAACGCACCTATGAGAGATGTTCCATGGAACCTGCCGAAGAAAGGAGCGTACAGATGAACTGCCGGCGTACCAAAAATAAAACACGAGATCACGATTCCAGTTATTGCGAGGACTTTTAAGTAAGTGAACAGCTGCTGCACGAACCCGCCAAACTGCACGCCGAAATAATTTACGATAGTGACAAACAAAATTGCACAAATTGCGGCCAGCTTTATTCCGACTTCCGGCATGACGAACATTCCTAGATTCAGATTCCAATTCCCGAGCTGCGGGAAGAAGAAGCCAAGGTATTTTGCAAAAGCCACGGCGATCGCAGCTATTGAGCCTGTTTGATAGACTATGAACGTTGTCCAGCCGTATAGAAACGCGGTGAAGCCGTTATAGATTTCCCGGAAGTAAACGTATTGTCCGCCGGCAGCAGGGATCATCCCCGCTATTTCCGCGGACGTCAGCGCACCCGCCAGCGAGAGCAGACCGCCAAAGACCCAGACCGCTATGATCCAGCCGGCATCGCCGAGCGTCGCGGCTATCTTCTGCGGGACAAGAAAAATGCCCGAGCCGATTATTGAGCCGATAACGACCGCGATCGCGGTTGAAAGATTTAATCGCTCCGCAAGTCTGGGTTGTTCCACCTGGTGCACGTCAGCCGCAGGCTGAAGATGGATCATTAATCTTCCACCTCCGCAAAAAACATTTGTACCACATCCTTTGCGAAGCTCATCAAATCCTTCGCAGCGGTGATTCCTTCCGACGACATCATGGATGCATTCAAAGCCTGTTGGTTTTCAAAATACATTTCCGCCATCCGATAAAATTGAGATTGACTCATCGGTGCACCTGTAATCTTCGACAGTTCTATTTTCTTAATGCCCGGCATTACCTTGATGAGCGGAATGTGTACGTTTTGGTAGTGTTCCTCGAAAGAATTTGCATTAGGTGGCTTTTTGAAAAGTGCAACTAATTTGACCATGGTCTCCTCCTCATTCTATTATTTGAAAATATAGATTTTCAATGTCAAAACTAAAAAGGAGAAATGTGAGGCAAATAAGTTCAGAACAACCCGCCAGGGTTTCAAAATTTGACCTTTGATTTTTGGCTATCATTATTTAGATTTTTTAAACGAGGACGAAATGTTGACAAGTTATATCCCAATTTTTCTACTGCTGGCTGTTGCGGCGACACTCGGGGTGGTAATGGCAAACATAAACCGGTTTTTCGGCCCGCATCTTCCGAGTGAAGAGAAATTGTCGACATATGAAAGCGGAATGGAGCCGATTCGCACGGCGCGCGAACGCTTCACAGTCAGGTTCTACCTTGTCGCAATACTCTTCATCCTGTTTGACGTTGAAATTGTTTTTATGTACCCTTGGGCAGTGAACTTTTTATCGCTGGGATGGTTTGGATTTATAGAGATGTTGATTTTTGTCGTCATACTTCTGATCGGTTACTATTATGTGGTTAAGAAAGGCGCATTACAATGGCAATAAATAGATCAAATGGGAATGAAGGGTTCATAACAACTACGGTAGATGCCTTGTTCAGCTGGTCTCTAAAAAATTCGTTATGGCCGATGCCGCTCGGCATTTCCTGCTGCGCGATAGAGATGATGGCGTTCGCAGGGCCGCGCTTCGATGTCAGTCGATTCGGCGCTGAAGTCTTTAGGTTTTCTCCACGGCAGAGCGATTTACTGATCGTTGCCGGGACCGTGACTTATAAGATGGCCAAAGTGGTTCGGAAAATCTACGATCAGATGCCGGATCCGAAATGGGTGATCTCAATGGGTGTGTGCGCATCGAGCGGTGGAATGTACAGATCGTATTCCGTGGTGCAGGGGATCGACCAGTTCGTACCTGTCGATGTTTATGTCGCCGGTTGTCCGCCAAGGCCGGACTCCGTGTTGAAAGCACTGATGGAAATTCAGAAGAAGATTTCCCGGGGGAACCATCCGGGACAAGTCGGTGGCAAGGTGTCACCCGAGTTTGACCACGAAAAAATTTTGATTGAATAATCTCCGATGAAGGAAGAAGTAGAATCAAGGCTGCGCTCGTCACTCGGCGACGCGATCGTTTCCGTAGACGAATTTAACGAGCAGGTCTCGATTGAGATAAAACGTGACCGGATTACTGATGTCTGCAAAATCTTGAAAGAAGAACTCGGGTTCAACTACCTGTCGGATCTTTGCGGAGCAGACATGCTGAATTATGACGATGCATCGGCGAGAAAGGCTTACCTTGCAATCGAACATGAACATCGGCCGCACCAGGTTCCAAACGAGGAACGATTTCTCGTGGTTTATCAATTGACTTCTCTAAAGGACAAATCCGGGGATTCCGATCTCGGGAAAAGACTAAGGTTGAAAGTTAAAGTTGACGGTGATAATCCGGTTTGCCCGAGCATCACTTCTGTTTTCAAATCGGCAAACTGGTACGAACGTGAAGCGTTCGACATGTTTGGGATTGAGTTCGAAGGCCATCCCGATATGAGGAGGATGTATATGCCGGAGGAATATGAATATTATCCTCTCAGGAAAGATTTTCCTTTGATGGGCGTACCGGGATCGATTCCCCTTCCAAGGAGATAATCATCCACAAGAATTTTGAATTTTGGATCAATGGCGGCATCAGCTGAAGATAAAAAGCCGAAGACACAGTCTGCAGCAAACGTTTCGCAGATACTCAAGGCGCTCGAAGATAGAGATACAAATGTGGTCCTTGAAGACCCGCTGGAAAACTACATGGTCCTCAACATGGGTCCGCAGCATCCGGCAACCCATGGTGTATTGCGGCTTCTGGTGAAATTAGACGGCGAAACAGTTGTCGATTGCATTCCTGAACTCGGTTATCTCCACCGCGGCTACGAAAAAATAGCGGAAGCATGCACATACCATGAGTTTATTCCTCACACGGATCGGCTCGATTATATTTCTCCGCTCGCGAACAATGTCGCATATGCGTTGGCAGTAGAGAAAATTGCCGGAGTCGAAGCGCCTCCCCGTGCACAATATATCAGGGTGATATCCGCAGAACTTGCAAGAATTTCCTCACATCTCATGGCAATCGGAGCGATGGCCATGGATGTGGGCGCGATGACGGTTTTTCTGTGGTCGTTCCGTGAGCGTGAAAAATTGTACGATGTATTTGATCTCTTTACCGGTGTCAGGTTCACGACCAGCTACACGCGAATCGGGGGCGTTGCCCAGGACATGGATGACAAAGCGGTGCAGGCAATCAGGAAATTCATCGACGAGTTCCCTAAGAATTTAAGCGAGATGGGGCGGATGCTGAACAAGAACAGAATTTTCCTGGACAGGACCGTCGGTGTCGGTGCGATTAATGCGGATGATGCGGTCGAGATCGGGCTGAGCGGTCCGAACATCCGTGCCTGTGGAATCGATTACGACCTTCGGACATTTTCACCTTATCTCGTTTACGATCAGCTTTCATTCGATGTCGTCACCGAAAAAGACGGCGATTGCTTTGCGCGGTACATGGTTCGCATGCGCGAGATGGAAGAGAGCTCGAAGCTTGTCAGGCAGGCGCTGGAAAATATGCCGGTCGGTCCGGTGAAAGCCGATTTGCCGAAAAGGGTTCTTCCTGACAAGGAACGAGTGTACACAAAAATGGAAGAGATGATACACGATTTCGTGATCGTAAATGACGGAGTCCATCCGCCGGCAGGCGATGCTTATGTCGCTATTGAAGGCTCCAAGGGTGAATTAGGATTTTACATCATAAGTGACGGCAGCGGCGCACCATGGCGTCTTAAGATTCGCTCTCCTTCATTCTGCAATTTGCAGGCACTCCCGCTTCTGCTGAAGGGACAAATGATTTCCGACGTCGTGGCTATCATCGGAAGTATCGATCCTATAATGGGCGAAGCGGACAAATAAATTTTTAAATATTGGATTGAAAAACGAAAGATCAATAACGTCTAATTAAAATTCAAATTTACGAAGGGCAAATGTTTACAGAAGAAAATCTCCGAAAGGTTGAAGAAATAAAGAAAAGATACCCGACGCAGATGGCTGCCGTCCTGCCGGTACTGTGGTTGGCACAGGAACAATTCGGCTGGATATCGGAAGAGGTTATGCACTATGTCGCTGAACTCCTCGAGGTTCCATTCAGTCATGTTCTCGGTGTCGTGACGTTTTATACTATGTATAGCAAAAAACCTGTGGGGAAATACCACATTCAGGTTTGCGCTAATGTTTCGTGTATGTTGCGCGGCTCGGATAATTTGGTTGAGCACCTTGAGAAAAGGCTTGGAGTCAGAGTTGGAGAAACGACTCCGGACAAGATGTTCACGCTGGATGAAGTCGAGTGCCTGGGTTCTTGTGGAACTGCACCCATGATGCAGATCAACGACGACTACTACGAGAACCTCACCATGGATCAGACCGATCATCTTTTGGACGAGTTTAGGAATAGAAAATCGGCAGGCAGCAGGTAGAATGGTTGAGAGCAGCACAAAACTGTACGGACAGGGCGGCGATCCGGCGTTTCCCAAAATCATTCTCCCGGATATTCATGACCTTAAAAGAATAGAAGTTTACGAAGCCAACGGCGGTTACTCTGCCCTGAAGAAAGCTCTGGGCATGCAGCCTGAAGCAGTGACCGACGAAGTAAAGAGGTCCAACCTGCGGGGCCGAGGAGGTGCGGCATTCCCCACGGGACTAAAGTGGACTTTCATGCCAAAGAACTCCGATAAGACAAAGTATCTCGCCATCAATGCGGATGAAAGCGAACCCGGTTCATTCAAGGACAGGCAGATACTGGAGTTCAACCCGCATCAACTAGTCGAAGGAATTCTCATCGCTTCATATGCGATGGGAATAAAGACGGCATACATTTATATCCGTGGCGAGTACGTGAAATGGATGAAGATTTTGCAGACGGCAATTGATGATGCTTATTCGCGTGGCTATGCAGGAGAAAATGTCCTCGGCTCAAGTTTTTGCGTAAATGTCTACATCCATCGCGGCGCAGGCGCTTACATCTGCGGCGAAGAATCCGGCCTGATGGAATCCATTGAAGGAAAGCGCGGTTATCCGAGGGTCAAACCTCCTTTCCCGGCGCAGAACGGTCTCTGGGGAAATCCGACTACTATTAACAATGTGGAAACGATAGCTAATGTGCCGGCCATTTTGCACAACGGGGCAGAGTGGTTTTCAAAAATCGGAGCGACGAAGCATCCTGGTACACTTCTTTTTGGCGTCAGCGGGCACGTGAACAATCCGGGAATATTCGAGCTGCCGTCGGGAACATTGTTGACGGATATTATCTACAACTACGCGGGCGGCGTAATCGGCGATAAGAAGATTAAGATGGTAATTCCCGGGGGAAGCTCGATGCCGCCTCTGAGAGGTGATCAGCTGGAAGGAGTTCGGATGGATGCCGAGTCGCTTAAGGCGGCTGGAAGCGCAATCGGGACCGGCGGCATCATCGTCATGGATGAAAATACGGATCTCATAAAAGTTCTGCTGCGAATCACAAAATTTTACTGGCACGAGTCGTGCGGGCAATGCACGCCTTGCCGGGAGGGAACAGGGTGGATGAAGAAGATTCTCGAGCGGATGTACCAGGGTGGCGGGAAAGTTGAAGATCTAGATTTGCTTGTCAGAGTCGCAAACAATATCGAGGGCAACACTATCTGCGCGCTCGGCGATGCAGCCGCCTGGCCGGTCAAGTTCACGATCCAGAGATTCAGGAAAGAATTAGAGGCGGAAATTTTACTTCAAGCGAAGAATGCAGCTTGACTATTCCAGTTCTCTGAAAAAAGGTGAGACATCGCCGTAAAAAAGGGAAGAGGCTGAGTTGTTCAAGTTTTGTTTTGAAGTCGGGATGATCGGCGGAGTTTGTTCGGCCGCAGCACCGGCAGGGCAATAATATTCGTTAGTGGCATCGAGGTTGGCTAAATTATCAAAGGGACTCGATTGGATGACATTCCGATAAGAATTTTTAGAATTTCCGAAGAATTCAATGATCTGCCTTTGCCGAATTATATGACCGAGGGTTCGGCGGGAATGGATTTATGTGCTGCAGTCAATGAATCGATTGTAATTAGTCCGATGTCCTCCGCGCTTGTTCCAACGAATTTGATCGTAGAACTGCCGATTGGATTCGAGGCACAGATCAGACCGCGGAGCGGCCTGGCGTTCCGAAATAAAGTAATTCTTCCAAATTCTCCGGGCACGATCGATTCGGACTATCGCGGCGAAATAAAGGTTATCATGATGAACCTTGGGAATGAGCCGTTCATGATTAATCGCGGCGACAGGATAGCACAAATGGTAATTTCAGAATATAAGAAAGTCCGGTGGGAAGAGGCGAAGTCTCTCGGTGGCACAAACCGAGGTGAGGGCGGGTTCGGCTCCACGGGAAAGTGAACAACGAAGACTAATGGCAGTGCTCGCATATCACAAGGTTGACGATAAATTCGAACTCGGCGTCACGAATGTAAGGCCTCAACAGTTCGCGCGGCAAATCTCCGGATTGATGAATCACGGGATCGAGTTCGCTGAATCCGGTGAGCAAGCTGCAAATGATCCCGGCAAGGTGTTTCTTACTTTTGATGATGGTTATGATTGTTTCTTCAGGAACGTTGCGCCATTTTTGATTTCAGTCGGTGCGAGGGCAACCGTATTTGTCATCTCGGATTTCATCGGCAAACAAAATAGCTGGGACCTTCGATTGTCTTATACTCCATTTGTTCACATGAATGAAAACCAGCTCCGAGAGATTTCCAAACTCGGATTTGAAATCGGGAGTCATTCGTGTTCGCACAAAGACTTGTCGAGGCTCGATCGGAAATCCTCATGGGATGAGTTGTCCGGCTCTAAAAAGACGATAGAAGACATAATCGGCAAAGAAATAAATTCAATATCGTTTCCTTATGGGAGGCATAATCGCGACGTAGTGGATCAAGCCCATGAGGTCGGTTATGAAATTTTATTCGGGCTTGGTTCAACCGTTTGTGAGGGTGTTACAAGAAGGATCCCGGTTTATAGGATTGACACGCCGGCGGCCGTCAGACGCAAGGCGGCCATGAATAGGTACGAAGTTCTAAAAAGTGATTTTGTTCATTCTTTTGCATGGTTTTCCGCATTAATTTCTATTGGACAAAAAGGAAAACCCGCATAATAGAAGGAAAAACAAGGATGAATGATGAACGATCCCGCGAGGACGCGAATCTTCTCGCGGAAGAAGTCGAATCTCCGGAAAAAATAAGAGGCGAAGAAAATTCTCTCCCGTCGTTTTTGTCGGGGAAAAGGGAGTGGGTCATTTATGCCGTTGCGCTCTGTCTCCTTTTAGTCCTCGGCTATGCGGTACGGGAAGTGTTTACTCCGATATTTATCTTCGTGCTATTTTTGTTTGCCACGTATCCGTTCAGACACGAAGCTATTATTCGTCATTTTATTTTGGTGGCCACTCTCGTGTTCTTATTCTGGTTCGCATTTGAAATATCGGGAGCAGTTGTACCGTTCGTCGTCGCGTTTCTTCTGAGCTATATCTTTACTCCCGTCGTCGAATGGCTGGCAAAGAAAAGGATCCCGCGCCCGGTTTCTATCGCCGGTATTCTTCTCGTGCTGCTGGGAATTCTTGTTGCCATATTCGTAGTAGTTCTTCCCATGGTGTTCCAGCAGTTTCAGAATTTTCTCGCGTCCATTCCGACTCTCGCCGGTGAAATAAGTAATTCTCTCAACAACCTTGTGAACAGGGGTTTTCTCGGCTTCGCGCCGGAGAGTCAGGGACTTCAGCAGGCGGTCATAAATGAGATCTCTTCGAGGATCGAGGATGTAACGCGTGCGATACCAAATGGCATTCTGAATTTTGTCGCACAAGCGGCAACTGCGTTGACTAAGATGCTGAATCTCGTGCTTGTGCCCTTCCTAAGCTTTTATATCATGAAAGATTTTGATCTGATAAAGACCAGAGTCAAGATGTTATTCCCGCGGCGGCAGCGCCAGCTCGTATCCGAACTTTATGTAATCGTCGACAGGATCCTCGGAAGCTATTTGCGTGGAGCATTGACCGTCGCGTTCATAAACGCGATTGTTATCTCCCTGCTAATGTCGATCTGGGGCGTGAAGTATCCTCTCGTGATCGGACTTATCTCGGGTGTGCTGGACATGATTCCATATTTTGGAGTTATCATCAGCACTTCGGTTGCAGTATTGATCGCGCTTTTTGGAGACAATCCGGGTTTCCAGGTCGTCATGGTGCTGTGTTCATTTCTCGGGATGAACCTGACTGAAACGGCTATTCTCTATCCGAAAATCATCGGCTCAAAAATAGGCGTGCATCCCGTCATGTTGATCCTTGCACTTTTAATCTTTGGGTATTTTCTGGGATTCCTCGGTCTGTTAATAGCTGTGCCCACGACAGCAATCCTTATTGCTTTCAGAAAATATTACGAACGGAACCTTAGAACAGAACATTGAATTCCACTCTCTATGTAGTTTCGACTCCGATCGGCAACTATGACGATATTTCTCTTCGAGCATTAGCTGTTTTAAAGCAGGTCGACTTTGTAATCTGCGAAGAGTTCAAAGAAGGCTACAAGCTTCTTCGCTATTACGGGATCGATAAACCTCTCGAAGCCTTGAACGAACACAACGAAGCAAGAGATGCCGAAGCGACAGTTGAAAGGATTAGAGACGGAGCAAATGCTGCTCTTGTCTCGGATGCCGGTACGCCCGTGTTTGCCGATCCGGGTGCAAAATTAATCAACGCCGCATTGAAATGCGGTATCAAGGTTGTTCCAATTCCCGGTGCATCGTCGATACTTGCTGCGCTTGTCGTCTGCAATTTTGATATAAGCTCGTTCCACTATGCAGGTTTTCTGCCGAGAAAGAAGGACGAGCGGTTGAGGAGATTAAAAGAGCTTGCATCCATGAAGTTTGTATCCGTTATAATGGAGACACCGTACAGGTTCAAGGCGCTTATTGAAGATTGCCTTTCAACTTTCGGAAGAGACAGAAGGGCTGTTGTCGCGGTTGACCTCACGATGGAAACTGAAAAAATTATTCGCGGGAGATTGGGAGACATTGAACGGGAATTCAAAAAAGAGCCGTTCAAGGCCGAATTTGTTTTGGTTTTAGATGCGCCGGGCAGGAATTGATCGGGGACGACATGCAGATGCCTGCGGACCGCTGCTCGCAAATCTCCAAATCCTGAACAGTGCCAGGAATTCAGGGCGTGAAAAAAATGCGTTGCTGTGAATCGGCTCCGGCCATGAATATGAATTCAAGAGTCTGGAGAGTGCAGCTCCTGCGAAGTCTGCGGCTGTCCCTTATGTTCCTTTCGGTTTCTTTATTTTTTTCATGCTCCGACAAACCTCCGATTCGTGAGGGGGATTTCGTCGAAATTTACGTCCAGCTCCAGTTGACGGATGCACAATACTCCGCTCAGCCATCGGTACAAAAAGCAAAAGTGGATTCACTTCTGAAGGCGTTCAACGTGAACGACAGTCTGGTGAATTCCACATTATCGTGGTACAGTCGTAAACCGGAACGTTGGCAGAAATTTTTTGGCGATGTTCAGAATAGAATGAGCGGGATTAAGGCTGCCTATCTCCGAGAGAAACACTGAGAACTCTGGAAACGAGGATCACCTCCGCCAGCTCGCAATCGGGCAGTACGGCGTGGGCATCGACCGGGTTCCTTGTCTTCTCCAGCTGCGATGTAATCAGCTTGAACCTTTTCTTTTCTATCAGGTTCTTGAAATTCACTTCGTAACCATTGCTTTTAATCAGGTCAAAGACATCGATGACATTCTGCAGCGAGAGCTGCATAAGTGATGCGATTTCTGCCGCCGTAAGTTTCTCCAAGTAAAGCTCGTAGATCCGGCGTTCATTTTCCGGGAGATGAATTTTTTCGGATGGCGCAAAATCGGAACAGACTTGTAATAGACGTCGAAGAATATCTCTGGAATTCACCCGGGGTAAGTAGCGGACAATTTCTTCTTCGGCGGAAGGCCGGGCATTGGCAATTTGGATCAAATCCTCATCCGTGACCACGGCAAATACGGGTAGACTCAGTTCTTTCGAAAGGCTGAGCCGTTCGTCTCTTAAAGCTTTGTAGAGTGCTTTTCTAAATTTGAATTGTTTCTTCGCCGGGATAGATATCCCGGTTTGCAGATATTTTTTTCCCTCTTCCGTAATCGACACGGTCGGATTGATGAACTTCATCCTGACCAGGTATTCTCTCGAAAGGAGGAAATCAAATGCTGCAAAAACGACTTGCGGAGGAAGTTGATTCAAGGCTCCGGAAAATTTCGGACGAAGCTCCTCCGCAAGCTTCCCGCTCCCTTCCAGAAGAATTTTGCAGTAAGTCGATCTTCCATATCGTCCCTGAGTCTCTTTTACCAAAGACAGGATCGTTCGATAGATTTCCACTGCGCTTGGCAATCCTTCTGAACCTTGCATTGAAAAAGTCTTATTGATGGTACAGTTGTCGCAGTTTCCGCATCCGCTTTCAATTTCCTCCGCGCCGAAATAATCAAGTATAAAGTTTGTCCGGCAAGACGTTGTTCTGGCATATTCCACCATTTGTTCGAGGCGCTGGTGCGCTCGTTCCCGGAGGAGCGAGAGCTGCTGAAAGTTGACGGGGAGTCGATCGGTCCGCCGTTCGAGCATTTTGAATGTTATTCCCTCGGACGGCGGCTTGTATTCCAGGATACCGGAACGCTGGAGGATCGAGAGAGTGCGGTTGACCGTTGAAGCGTCGAGATCCGATTTATGAGATAGTTCTTCAAGCGAAGCGGTCTGCGGCTCAAGAAACACCGAGCTCCCGAACAGACGGAGAATTGTTTCAAGTATGAGTCTCGTATCATGGGAGGACGTTCGATCGATCGCTCTCTTGAATGAATCCATGTCTACTTTCGATCGGATGTGCGCCGCTGCTGAAGCGTTCGGAGCCAATTGAATTACGTTTGACCTGGCAAGAATATTGACGACGGATTCTATTTTGCGGGAGTTCAGTCTTGTTCGGCCTGCAATTTCGGAGGCGTCAACCGTAAGATTAGTTTCCGATCTGTCGCCAACGTGGATCGAAAACGAGTCGAGGATCGAATTGTACGCTCGAGTGAATTCCTCCCTCTCGGGATAAAGCGAATCGATGAAATATGTTTGGACTCCTAAATCCTTTTGGTGGAAAAGCAAGATGCATTCGGAAAGTTTTCCATCTCTGCCGGCCCTTCCGGCTTCTTGATAGTATGCTTCAAGTGTTCCCGGAATTTCATAATGAATTATATAACGAACGTCTGACTTGTTGATGCCCATGCCGAACGCGTTGGTTGCCACCATGACACGGTTTGAGTTCAGGAATTCCATTTGTGATTTCGTCCGTTCCTCTCCGGTGAGACCGGCATGATAACGAAGTGCCTTTATTCCGTTAGCATTGAGAAGGTCATGAATTTCATCGACGCTTTTGCGGGTCGCCGCGTAGACTATTCCGGCGCTTTGTCGAGACGCAGGATCCTGAGACTTTATGAATTTGAGAATAGATTGAGTTTTGCCCGATTCCACCAAAACCCTGAATGAAAGATTTTCACGGGCAAAACCGCTGATGTAAACGCGGGGGTCTCTCATCTTCAACTGTGCTACAATATCGTCTTGAACGTCCGGCGTCGCGGTTGCCGTCAAAGCAAGGACGGTAGGAAATCCGATCGCATCCAGGAATTCGGAGATGCGAGTATAATGCGGCCTGAAATCGTGTCCCCACTGGCTGATGCAATGCGCCTCATCGACGGCAACAAGGGAAATTCTTACTGAAGACAAAGACCCCAGGAATCTTTTGCTTCCCAATCGCTCGGGGGCAACATAAAGAAGTTTCACTTTGCTTGCTCCGACAAGCCGCATTCTCTCTTGAATCGCGTCCAGCTCAAGTGAGCTGTCCAGCTGGGTAGCGATCAAGCCGTTACGATTTATCTGTGCAACTTGATCGCGCATCAAACTGATAAGCGGCGTTATAACCAGTGTAAGCCCGTCATTAAGAAGTGCGGGAAGCTGATAGCATATGGATTTTCCTCCGCCGGTCGGCATGACCGCGAGCGTGTCGAAACCGCTCATTACCGAATTAATTATTTCAAACTGTCCGGGTCGGAATTCTTTCAGCCCGAAGAATTTCTCAAGTCCCTTCTGTAATCGATCACGGGGAATCATCGCTTCAATTTAATCATGGAAGAGTAAAGAACAGAATGGTTGAATTATGTCTGGATGGAACCTGTTCGAATTGCCGATGAGGTGACGTCTCCTTTGTGTGATGAAATTCACTTCACCATGGTGTAAAGGAACCATCGATACACATAATTCGTTATTGAACCATGTACCACTACCACCTTGAGATGCTGGATCATCATTGACAAATTATCTTAGACAATCACGTCATAACAAGAGGAGGAGACATGAACTTGGGACGACTCGCGTTGATTTCCAGATGGATTTCATTGGGGCAAATATTATTTCTTTGTTTTACATGCTCGGTCGGTGAAGCCCAAACATTAAATGATACGCTTGATTCGCCTTTGGATGGACAGGTGAACTGTGTAGTTGTAAGTGGAAACAAAATCTATTTTGGGGGCAACTTCACAAAAATCGGATACTCTACCGGTACCGGTGCGCTTTTGGACACGGGGACAGCCGTACCCGATCGCACGTTCCCCAAGTTCGATCCGATGGGAAATCTTGTCCTGACTTCCGTGGCTGACGGCTCAGGTGGATTGTACGTTGGCGGCCAGTTCCTCTATATCAACGGTGTGCCGAGAAAATACCTGGCGCATGTTCGTGCAGATCGTTCACTTGATTCATGGAACCCGGCGCCGAATAGTTTCGTGGAAACGATGTCGGTCGCCGGAAATCGGTTGTATGTTGGAGGAGTTTTCGATTCGATTGCCGGTCAGGCACGCGGACACGCTGCGGCGTTCAATATTTCGGATGGTTCACTTCTATCATGGGATCCCCAGGCCGATAACGAAGTGACTGCGCTTCAGCAGATGGGCGCTTATGTTTATATAGGAGGTTACTTCACCGGTTTGCACAGTCAACTTCATTTGACGATCGGTTCTGTCGATACGACGGCTGGCAATCCTACGAATTGGTCCTTTTACAATACGGTCCCAAGCGGCTCGGGGCATATATCATGTTTCGTTTACGCCGGTGGATATCTTTACGCTGCCGGATTGTTCTCAATGATTGACAGTGTCAACAGAAATGGGTTGATAAAATTCGATCAAGCCGGGAATGTAGTCACGGGTTGGAATCCCGGTGCGACAATGTCGGGCGGCGGAGGCTATGCAAGCGTTCTCGCCGTCTCGGGGAGCAACGTGTTCGTCGGTGGCTCATTCACTTCGATCGGCGGGAGTTCGGTCAGCAATCTCGCGGCAATAGATACCGGTACAGGCCTCGCATCATCATGGAACCCCAATCCGAACAACAACGTAACTGCGCTTGCTGTATCGGGGACGAAATTATTCGTAGGCGGAAATTTTACATCTATCGGCGGAAGGAGTATCAATAACCTGGCAGCGGTAGATATGACAACAGGCAACGCGTCAACATGGGATGCAAAACTTTATAATTATCCCTCTACAGTGAATGTCTGGACAATTACACCAGTGGGGACTTCAATTTTCACGGGAGGATTCTTCATCGCTGCCGGGCAGACCACGCGAAACGGACTGGCATCCATTGATTTTTCTACGGGACGTGTCACTTCATGGAACCCCAATGTCACGGGAGGCCCGGTCAACGCCATCGCTTCAGCAGGCGATAAAATAATCGCGGGCGGGAGTTTTACATTTGTCGGAGGCTTGTATTCGATTTCTAATCTCGCAGCATTCGACACACTTAATGGGAGTCCCGAACTCAGCCCGAATTGGTTGGGAACCGCAAGCAGCGCCGTGTACGCTTTGGAGGTGCTCGGGGATAGGTTATATCTCGGCGGCAATTTCACGGCCGTCAACTCAACCAGCCGGTCTTACGTGGCAGCACTGAACAAACGTGATGGTTCACTTCTCTCATGGCATCCCGTCCTGAATAGCGGCGGAGTATATTCGCTGGCTTCTTCCGGATCGAAAATCTTCCTGAGCGGTTTCTTCACTCAGATTGGTTCCGCTTCACGCCAGTATGCCGCCGCATTCGATACCGTTACCGATACTCTTACTTCATGGAACCCTGGTCCGGATAATATCTGTATGTCCCTCGCTGCACAAAATGGGAAAGTCTATCTCGGAGGAGAGATTTTTAACGTTGATGGACAGTCAATGAAAAGCATTGCCGCCGTGGATACCGCAACCGGAGCATTGGTTCCGGGTTTCAACGCTAATTTTACTTTAGCATTCACGGTCGATGCCATCGCAGTCGCTGACACGCATCTGGTAATCGGAGGAAATTTTTCATCGAGCTACCCTCCTCATAGGTCGGCACTCGCTTATCTAAATGCGAATACTGGCTCGACCAATTCATTCAATGCACATGAGAACAACGATGTCGGCTCAGGAAATGTCAATGCGCTTGCCATCGCAAATCACATGTTTGTTGTTGGTGGACAGTTTGTAGCTTTGAATTATTTTCCGCAGTCTAACCTTGCCGTTTACAGCGACTCGTCGATTAATCCTAGCGGAGATATCCCGCTCGACGTGGAGGCGACCGATTTCGAGGCGAAGTCGGATGGAGGTTCCGTTATCCTGTCATGGAGAGCACAATCCGAAATCGACATCGCAGGTTATAACATCCTTCGGGAAGATCCCGGTACGGAAGTGTTCAAGATAATCTCAGGATACTTGAACAATTATCATCTGAAATCTGACGGAGCATCGATCGGCGGGAGAGGTTATGATTATTCAGATTTAAGAGTAGTTGCGGGCAGAACTTACGTCTATGAAATCCAGAGCGTTTCATTAAACGGTAATGCTAAAGTTCTCGCTACGCTCTCGACGACCATTGGCGACCCGAAAGCGTACGCACTTTACCAGAACTATCCGAACCCGTTCAACCCATCGACTACGATCAGGTTCGACTTGAAAGAACAATCGACGGTGACTCTGGATATCTATAACGTACTCGGACAGAGAGTTCTCGAGAACAACTATGGAACAATGAATGCCGGAAGATACAACGAGAACATAAACATGGACAGATTTGCGAGCGGAGTTTACTTATACCGTATCGCAGCGCAAGGAAATGACGGACAGAAGTTTGTGTCGATAAGGAAATTGGTTTTGATGAAGTGAGCCATCGTCTTTGAAAAGTTAACAAACGGAGTAGAAATGTCAAGAAAGATATCTGAAAATATCACCGCATTATTGTTCGTTCTGCTGAATCTTGCGATGGTGTTCTTCTCGATCGAGCCATGCGCCGCACAAACGGCGGTTCAGCCATCCGGCAGCGGGACTTCAGGCGATCCATATCTTATAGCGACGCTCGATAATCTTGCCTGGTTGCAGGAGACGGCAAACGATACCGCTTGGGGGAGGTATTACAAACAAACGGCTAACATTGACGCGTCTCCGACATCGACATGGAATTCTAACGCCGGGTCTTCGCCTATAGGAAATAGCTCGAAGTATTTTACAGGCACTTACGATGGCAGCGGGTGCACCATTACCGGTTTGTATATTAGCAGGAGTTCAACGAATTATGTCGGTTTGTTCGGCTACACCAGAAAAGCCACGATAGACTCCATCGGCCTGGTAAACGTGAATATAACCGGGCAGAATTATGTCGGCAGCCTCGCAGGAAATGATGAGGACTCATCGACTATAAGCAGCACCTACATTACCGGAAGTGTAAGCGGCAGCACGGTTATCGGTGGTCTCGTAGGCAACAATGATACATCATCGACCGTAAGCAACAGTTACTGTACTGCAAGTGTGAGCGGGAGCTTTATTATCGGTGGTGTTGTTGGTGAGAATGGAAACTCAGCAGCAATAAGCGACTGTTACAGCACCGGAAGCGTCAGCGGCATCTCTATTGTCGGCGGCTTCGCGGGATATGATGGTGCAGGCTCAGCGGTAACTGATTGCTTCTGGAATACAACAACCTCCGGCCAGTCAAGCAGCGCCGGCGGGACGGGAGAGACTACGGCGGAGATGAAAAATCCATCTACATTCGATTATGCAGGGTGGGATTCCACGGTGTGGCATTGGGCTGCTAGCGTCAACTCCGGCTATCCTTACCTTGGATGGCAGAACCTCGGTGGCATCTCAATATTTACAGCCATCGCTCCCTCCGGCAGCGGGACGTCGAGCGATCCGTACCAGATAGATTCGCTTGGCAACCTATACTGGCTGCAGGCGGTGGCGGGTGGCAGCGCCTGGGGCAATTATTATAATAAGTATTATAGGCAGACTGCAGACATAAATGCGTCTTCCGATACGAGTTGGAATTCCGGCGCCGGGTTTTCGCCGATAGGGAATAATTCGCCGCCATTTAGCGGCGGTGCTTACGATGGCGACTGGCACACCATTACCGGCTTGTATATCAGCAGGAGTTCGACAGATAATGTTGGCTTGTTTGGCGAGGCAGCTGCAGCGACGATAGTAAACCTCGGGCTGATAAACGTGAATGTAACTGGACATGATGACGTTGGAGGTCTTGTGGGACTTAACCTCGCGTCAGCAGTAAGCAACTGCTACAGCACCGGCAGTGTGAATGGCAGCTCTTATGCTGGCGGTCTCATTGGTTTGAACCTTGACGGACTACCTACCAACTGTTATAGCACTGCAAACGTAATCGGCAGCTCTTGTGTGGGTGGTCTCGTGGGAATAAACGGAGGCACAACTATAAGCGACTGCTACAGCACCGGAAGTGTGAGTGGCAGTTCTAATGTTGGCGGTCTTGTAGGGGCAACGGGCACTGTCATTGGCGCTGACCCCGGGTCAGTAAGCGATTGCTTCTGGGATATAACAACCTCCAATCAATCAACCAGCGCCTATGGAACGGCGGGGGAAACAGGGGAGACCGACGCAGCTATGAAAACACGATCCACTTATGCTGGTTGGGACTTCACAAATACCTGGGCGATGAACGTAGGATTCAACAATGGCTACCCATTTTTTGTTGTATTTCACCCGGAGCCGACCATATCCGTGGGACTATCTAATGTTGCACCGACTTCTGCGACACTCGCCGGGATAGTAACAGTGAGCGAAAAAACGGTCGTCCGTTTCCTTTGGGGAACGACATCCGGGGTTTACGTCGATAGTATTCCGGCATCTCCCGATACCGTAAGCGGTGATACCGCAACTTCCGTCTCCGCTAATATCACTGGGCTCAGTGCAGGCAACACTTATTACTATACGATTTCCGACTCGAACGCTTATGGGTATTATCGCGGCAGCGAAAACAGTTTTGTTGCCGGCAATTATGCTCGGTGGGGAGATGCTTTGAGCTTTGCTTCCGGCCAGAGTGCATATTACAGCAGCACTCTTCCTGTTTATGCTGCGTTGACGCTTGAATGTTGGGTTAACTGGGATGGAACAACCGGGACTGATGAGGGAATTGTGTATGATGGTAACACGTCGTCCGATGGCTTCGGGATATATATTAATTCCAGCGGTCAACTATCAATTTTGGTTGGCGGCATTAACTACACTGCGTCGACCGACACGTTGAAGCCGGGAACGTGGACCCATCTTGCACTGGTCAGGAGCGGTGGTGGCTGGACACTCTATGACAATGGAATAGACGTAGCGGCTTCAAACGCATCTCTCGATGTGCCGTCTGGAAATTTCTTCGTTGGAGGGAATTATAATGGCGGCCCCCCAATAGAGTATTTCAATGGGAGAATAGATGAAGTCAGATACTCCGATGTGGAAAGATACACGTCAAACTACGCGACGCCATCATCGCCCTTTACTACCGATGCAAACACAGTCGCGTTGTACCATTTCAATGAAGGCCACGGAACTACAGCTCATGATTCATCAGGACATGGGTACGACCTGACGCTATACAATTCGCCTGCCTGGGCAACAAGCGACATTTCTCTCTCCGTTCAGGCGACCGACTTTCTGGCTACTGCCGACCCCGGGTCAGTCACGTTATCATGGAACACCCAATCCGAGGTAGACAATTCAGGATTCAATATTCTTCGGGAAGACCCGGGCACAAGTTCATTCAGGCTCATCTCCAGCTACACGACCAACGATGCGCTTAGAGGTATGGGCACCAACAGCACGGGCAAATCATACAACTACACCGATAATAAAGTGACCTCTGGTTCTACGTATCAGTATGAAATCCAGAGCGTATCGATTGACGGAACGACTAAAGACTTATCCACACTTTCCGTTACAGTGGATGTGCCGAAGATCTATGCTCTTTACCAGAACTATCCGAACCCGTTCAACCCATCCACGACGATCAGGTTCGACTTGAAAGAACAATCGAATGTTGCCCTGGATATTTATAATGTACTCGGGCAGAGAGTTCTCGAGTACAACTATGGGACAATGAACGCCGGAAGATACGACAAAGTTGTAAGCATGGACAGGTTCGCAAGCGGAGTTTACTTTTACAAGATAGCAGCGCAAGGGAATGACGGACAGAAATTCGTGTCGATAAAGAAGTTGGTGTTGATGAAGTAGGGGAGGAGGTCAAGGTGGACCGCCACTTTTGCGAGTGGCGGCCGCCTTCCTGCATCGGCTCATTCCCCGTGCAAGTAACGGTGGCGGGAATCATTTCGTCGGGCGAGGTTCGATGGAACCTTATCATAGTTGAAATTGTAGGAATGGGTACGAGGATGTTCAGGTGTTTCATCATATTGCCGCTTATTTTTCCTTCCTTGTTTCTCGGCGCTAGTCAGAACAACATCAGATTCCGGCGGCTCTCAATAGAGCAAGGGCTGTCCCAGAGTTCTGTATTCTCAATCACTCAAGACAGCAAAGGCTTCATGTGGTTTGCAACTCAAGATGGGATCGACAGGTATGATGGCTATTCGTTTGTCCATTTCCAGCATGAAGATGACGATTCCGGTTCGCTGTCCGACAACTACGTGAACGTGGTGATGGAGGACCATGGAGACACTCTGTGGATCGGCACACGCGGAGGAGGGCTTAATAGATTTGTCTCGTCGGCGGAAAGATTCGTGCACTATCGCTGGAACGCCGCTGATCCTCATTCGTTAAGTAATGATGAAGTGCGCTGTATATATCAAGATAGATCGGGAACTGTATGGATCGGTACCTCGAATGGGCTCGACAGATATGACAGGAAAACGGACTCATTCATCAGATACGTGCACAACGCTGCCGACAGGTCGAGCATCCCTGAAGGTCTCGTGCAATGTTTATATGAAGATGGGAACGGGAATTTCTGGGTCGGCATGCTTGGTTCGATCGCCCGCCTCGACAGGAAAACGGGGAAGTTTACATTAGTCAGTCTTCCGACGCCCGGAATACTCTGTGTATGGATATCCGAGGACGATTCTGGAAATCTGTGGGTTGCTATGCAGAATGGGCTTTATCTTTATCACGACCGTAAATGGAGACCGGCTTCCTTGATATTCCGCGACAACCTTCCTGTCCTTGCAAGGGTGATTCTGAGAGACCATCAAGGTTATATCTGGTTCGGTGCGGACAACGGACTCAACCGATGGGATGAACGGGGGAAGGTCCTCGTTACTCTGATAAACGATCCATCAAATTCTCTAAGCATCAGTGGTAATTCGATACTGTCGTTGTACGAGGACAGGCAAGGCATCCTATGGATCGGGACGTACGACGGCATCAGCAAGTACGCTTCGGCAGAATTTAAATTTCGTCATGTGAAATGGACCTCGACGTCAGATCTGGGCGTGGGGTGGAACAAGATACGAAGTTTCGCGGAAAAGGATTCAACGGAGATCTGGGTCGCAACACAGTCGGGTCTGATGATCTATGACCGGGGGGATGGTACATTGACTCGTTTCTCGAACGACTCGTGGTACACTCCGGAGAACAACTTGAGATTGCTGTGGTCTCTGCTCGCGGACCACAAGAGCACATTGCCGGCTCTGTGGGTCGGAACAAATGGACAGGGATTGATTCGACTGGAACAGACCGGGAGTGACAGCTACAAATTTAAAAAATATCTTCCGCGTCCGGGCGATCCACAGAGCATCAGCGGACCGAATCCTGTGACATTATATGAAACAAGAGATGGGACTCTCTGGGTGGGAGCGTTATGGGAAGGGCTCAATCGGTACGATCGGCGGACGGGGAAGTTTGTTCGCTACGCAAACGATCCCGGTGATCCCCGCAGCATCAGCGGCAACGAGATATGGTCGGTCTGCGAAGACCATGATGGTCATCTCTGGGTGGGGACTGCCGGAGAAGGATTGAATAAGCTAGACACTGCAGCGGGGGTTTTCACTAGATACAGGCATAATCCTAATGATTCTCTCAGCCTGAGTGACGACAAAGTTACTTCGATTGTGGAAGACACCGACGGAAATCTGTGGATCGGCACGTATACCGGATTGAATATGCTGAATCCCGCGACGGGACTTTTTAAACATTACACGACTCGTGACGGACTTCCGAACAATGTAGTCTACGGAATTGTGGACGACCGTGAAGGGAATCTCTGGCTGAGCACCAACAGAGGACTCTCCCGGTTCACCATCAAGACGGGCCAATTCCATGACTACGATGCCGGAGACGGACTTCAAGAGAATGAATTCAACTATGGCGCCGCTTATCGATGTAATGATGGCGAAATTCTATTCGGTGGCACAAATGGATTCAATATCTTTTATCCGGACAGTCTGCCGAAGGACACGGATATTCCCACGGTTGTCCTCACAGATTTTAAAGTGTTCAACATGTCTGTGCACCCATCCCCGGCCGACCGGCGGTTGACCACCGATATTACAGATGCTGGAGTCGTTCATCTCCCGTTCAAGGATAACGTGATCTCTTTTGAATTTGCCGCACTTGATTATATCAACCCCGACAAAAACCAGTATGCATACAAGATGATTGGTTTTGATAAGGGGTGGATAAATGCCGGCTCCTTAAGAACCGCTACGTACACAAATCTCGATCCCGGCAGCTATGTGTTCGAGGTCAGAGCCGCCAACAGCGATGGTGTGTGGAACGATAAAGGGGCATCTTTGAAAATCATCATATCGCCGCCCTATTGGGAGACATGGTGGTTCCGCTTCATGATCGCTCTTCTCTTGCTCTCAATAGGACCTCTCATTTATTTCAGGAGGGTGACTTCTCTTAAAAAAGAACATACCGTACAGCAGGAGTTCTCACGCAGATTGATTGAATCCCAGGAGGCAGAAAAGAAACGCGTAGCCGCGGAGCTTCATGACAGCATCGGCCAGGACCTGCTCGTCATCAAAAACAAATTGCTTCTCGGCTTGCAGTTCCGGGAAAAACGAGGCGAAGTCACGAAAGACTTTGAAGATGCCGTCGACCATGTGACCGTTTCGCTCAAGCACATCCGGGAAATAACAAGGAATCTCCGCCCGATTCAGCTCGACCAGATTGGCCTGACAGCGGCGCTTGAGTCGGTAATCGAAACTGCCGCTGAATCATCCAATATTCAATCGACAGTAAACATCGACAACATAGATAATCTTCTGAGCAAAGAGGGGGAAATAAATCTTTTCAGAATTCTGCAGGAAAGCCTGAACAATATTCTCAAACACTCGCAGGCTTCGAGCGTCAACGTCAAAATAGTAAAAACCGGGAATCAATTGAAGATGGAGGTCGTCGATAATGGCCGCGGCATGGAACAACGCACGGGCGCTCCTGTCAAGCATAGTGGATTCGGGTTAAGCGGTATGTACGAACGCGCAAGGATTCTTGGCGGTGAACTGAAGGTCGAGTCAACCCGGGGCAATGGAACTGTTTTAACGCTGATCGTGCCGCTGATGGGGAACCACAATGGCTGAGAAAGTCAAAGTGATATTGGCGGACGACCATCCGCTGTTCAGGGCAGGGGTTCGGCAGTCTCTTGAACAAAGTGATACAATTGATATCGCAGGCGAAGCGGCGAGCGGTGAAGAAGCGCTGAAACTGATTCTCGACTTGAAGCCACATGTGGCTATCCTCGATATACAGATGCCGAATATCACGGGCCTGGAGGTGGCGAAAAGGATCGAGCACATGAACCTCGACGCAAAGGTGGTCCTTCTCACGATGCTGGACGACAAAAGGATCTTCTTCGACGCCATGGAATGCGGCGTGCTTGGATACGTATTGAAGGACAGCGCCGTGTCTGAAATTCGGCATGCTGTTGAGTCCGTTTGCGAGGGCAAGTATTATATCAGCCCATCGTTGTCCGGACTGTTGGTTGAAAGAAGAAAAGGACGGAGGTTTCCTCCTGAATTAAAAGACCTTACTCCCACCGAACTGCGCGTAATTAAACTTATCTCAGATCTGAAATCCAACAAGGAAATAGCTGACGAGTTACTCATTAGCAAGCGCACCGTAGAAAATCACAGGGTGAACATTGTCAAAAAGCTCCACCTCGAAGGTTCGAATGCACTTCTTAAACTGGCCTTGAAACATAAGTCAGAGCTGTAAACCGTCCGGGCTGTTCTAAACACTTCCTCGATAATCGTGTGTTAACGCACGACGCGTGTGCGTACGCGAATGAAGGAAAGTGAGTTGACCCCGATTTCCTTTCGTGCCCCGTAATCCTACCTTAACACGTTACATATTATCGCGGAAGTGAAGTGATCGATTGAAATTTCTTATCGTGGATGACAACCAACTGATGCGTGAAACGCTGATCCGATTCATCAAGATGGAAGAAGATGAAATTTTTGAGTGTGGAGACGGTGCGGCCGCGGTTGATCTTTTCATGGAGCATCGGCCGGATTGGGTTCTGATGGACATCCGCATGGAGGAAACAAATGGCATTGATGCCACAGCCAAAATAATTGCAGGAGATCCTAACGCTAGAGTGATAATTGTAACCGATTATGGCGATAAATTTTTCCGGCGCGCTGCCGAGAAGGCAGGTGCGATAGGTTTCATCACAAAGGAGAATCTGTCCGAGATAAATTCGATAGTGAGGAGAGCGAAATGAAATATATATTAAAGGTCATTTTCCTGTTAACGGGCTGCGTCCCGATCCTGTTTGCTCAGACGATCAGCTCATTTACACCGGTCGCGGCTAAAGTGGGGAACAGTGTCGTAATAACCGGCACGGGATTCAGCTCAACAGCGTCTGCCAATACCGTCCGCTTCGGACAGGAAACTGCAACAGTGACAAACGCCACGTCAACTTCTCTCACGGTGACTGTACCGCAATCTGCTTCATATGGCCCGATCAGCGTCGAAGTCTCCGGTTCAGGCACTGCCTACTCGACTCTCTCTTTCGATCCCGAATTTCCATCTGGTGATTTATCTTCATCGTCAGGTTCTCCGACCTCCACTGTCTCTCTCGGTGGAACGCCTGCCATCCCTTTTCTCTGGGACATGGACGGAGACGGCAAACCCGATTTGCTCGTTACACGTCCCGAAGCGAGCACGATCTCCTATCTTCGCAACACAAGTTCATCGGGCAGCATCTCGTTCGCGTCGCCGCAGGAACTCTCCATCGGTACGGCTCAATCAAAGAGGATCGCCTGGGCCGACTTTGACGGCGACGGAAATCCGGATCTTATCACGGTATCGGAAACTTCGGTAAACATATTCCACAACACAGGGACCTCGTCCAGTCCGAGCTTCACGCTCTGGCAAACTTACTATAATCCTGATATGACCGGCGGATCCTGGCAGGTTGAGTCTGGCGAGATTGAGACTCACCAATCCATCCATATACTTGCGGCACTCTTGGCCCAGACCACTGCGCCTAGTTCTTTTCCCGACAACAGCCTTGTCTGGGTACCTAATTATATAACACACATGAGCGGTGAGGATGTGGTCGTCGCGGACTTCAACGGAGACGGTATACCTGATTTTGCTGTGGCATACGCAGGCGACCCTACTAACGGAATTAATGGACGTGTAAGAGTTTATTTGACTCATCGAATACTCGGTGTCACTACATTCACTCTTGCTTACGATGCGGAAATCAGGCAGCCCGTCTTTAACAACGAGCTCGATGCATACAGCCTGGCAGTCGCCGATCTTAACGGAGACGGCAGACCTGACATAGTGGTTGGCGGAAACTTCAATGCATTTTCATCTGCCGGGATGGTGACTGTACTTATGAACGTCGACGGCAGTTCGTTTGTCCCGACGAACAACTGGTACCAGAATGCAAGGATTGAACGTGTCGTTGTCGGTGACTTCGACGGTGATTCCAAACCCGACATAGCTTATGAATCCATCGACGATCATAGCATACGCGTGATGAGGAACGAATGCTCGGGTGATACACTGATCCAGTTTTCGGGCCCGACAGTAATTTCATCTACCTTGGGGGAAAACTCTCTGCAGATCGCAGATTACGATGGGGACGGCAAACCCGATCTAGTCTGGGCGAGCGAAGCCGGCGGGAATTATGTCAAAGTCGCACGGAACACAAGCACATCCGGATCGATCTCATTCGCTTCGCCGATCACAATAAACATAGCAGGATATGACTTCCCCGGCGCGATAGCAGCAGGCGACCTTGACGGTGACGGCAAACCGGATGTCGTCTCAGTCAGGGAAGTGAACGCTGATATGGCTGTGATCCACAACGAGATTTCTCCTTATTCCCTTTCAAACTCAACGATAAACATGTCGTCCGGAACAATATCGAAGAACGGCACTTCCGCGGCTACACTGCAGATAAGAGACGCTAATGGGAATAATCTCAACACTTCGGGATTAACGGTGGCATTTTTGTTGACGGGAAGCGGGACGAGTTCCGGGAGTTTCGGTACAACGACGAATGGAAGTGGAACCTATTCCGCTACTTTCACAGGGACAGCCGTTGGCAGTGCGAACGGTGTGACCGCAACAATTAACGGCAACCAGGTTACCTCTACGCCGCCGACCATAACAGTTAACGCCGGCAGCGCATCGATTTCACATTCGACTATAGTTGTGTCGCGCAGCCAGGTGGCGGCAGGCGCGACAGCGACTGTCTACCTCCAGGCACGAGACGCCAACGGAGATTCACTGACCACGGGAGGACTTACCGGAATAACATTTTTTCTTTCTGGATCGGGAACAAGCTCGGGAACGTTCGGCTCGGTTGTCGACAGCGGAAACGGGAAATACTATTCGACATTTACTGCCAGCACGTCCGGCACAGCACGCAGCATCAGCGCCCGCACTTCAACAGACACGGTCAAGACAACTCTTCCGACGGTAACAGTAAACGCCGGAACGTATTCGCTTAATACTTCGGTCCTAAAAGTCTCCGCTGCTTCCGTTCTGGTTTATGATACCATATCCGTGACGCTCCAGGTGAAAGACGGTTCGGGAAATAGCGTAACTGTCGGCGGACTGGACGTCGAAATACAGATCTACAACAGTGTGAATCCCTACAACAACGGCTCCGGCTATCTTACGAATGTAGTCGACAACCAAAACGGGACGTACACCGCCAAGTTTATCGGCCTCTCTTCGGGATCTTCGCTGACAGCATTTCTCGCTTATATATACAATTTCAACCCGGGTCATGATGACTATGAACAAGTCAATTCGTTTCCCTCGCAGGTGACTGTGAATGCCCGTCCATTCTCCTTCTCGAAATCGTATGCTGGGGTGAGCCAGTCGACGACGTTAATAGGCGGGCAGATCCAGTTTTCCCTGGTGGCTGAAAACGACATGGGACAGCCATACACGCAGCAGGATCTTTCTGTTTTATTCTACCTTAAGAACGACGGGACGGCTGCCGGTTCGGCAAATTCCGGATCGATGCCATACACGAACACGGGCTTTTACTCCTATACCTGGCAGGCGTCGGGCATCGGAACGCCGCGAACACTAATTGTTACGGTGAACGGCGATACCGTAACAACAACGAAGCCGACGATAGCAGTGCTGCCGTACGGCCCCGGACTGAATTATCCCGGATATTTCCAGACAGCTGTTCCTACGGATACCACATTCAGCTGGTTCGCCTCCTCGGGCGCCACTTCGTATCGAGTGCAGGTCGTCGCCGACTCATCAAACGGGAGTGTTATCTTCGATTCAAGTGGCATAACCGGCACTCAGCTATCGGTCTCCGGTTTGTGGAATTACAGGACATATTATTGGGCTGTAGCATCCTACCTCGACACGCTCACGGACGGTTTCTTTTTCAATCATTGGTTCAGAACCGTCGTCTCTGCGCCGCTCCTATCTTCACCGACTCCACGCGAAACAAACCTGCCGACCACAGTCCCGTTCAGCTGGGATTCAACGCTAGGTGTCACATCATATGAACTCCAGGTCGCGACCGATTCGCTGTTCAACTCAATCGTAAGTGACCAATCGACTTTGACCACATACAAAGACACACTCACCGTGCTTTCCGCCGGTACAAGATATTTCTGGCGCGTTCGGTGCTCAGGCGACGGAGGAATGAGCGGATACTCTGAAGTCAGGAGTTTCACTTTGCAGGACATGTCGCTTGCCGTGCAGGCCACGGACTTCAAGGCGATTCCCGACATAGGATCGGTAACTTTATCGTGGCGCACGCAGTCGGAGATCAACAATGCAGGATTCAACGTCCTGCGAAAGGATCCCGGTTCCTCAGCTTTCAAAGTCGTCTCCAGTTACCAATCGAACGACAGTCTCGCGGGAATCGGGACGAGTCCGACGGGGCGAGCTTACGATTTCACGGACAACAAGGTAAAATCAGGAAGCAAATACTCTTACGAGATCCAATGCGTCTCATTGGCCGGAACCAGCAATTATCTCGACACGCTTACAGTCACGACGGAGGTCCCGAAGGTGTATGCGCTCTATCAGAACTATCCGAATCCATTTAATCCATCTACGACGATAAGATTCGATTTGAAGCAGACTTCAAAAGTGGTATTGGATATTTTCAACACACTTGGGCAAAGGGTGGATGAACAAAATTATGGATTATTGAATGCCGGACGGTATAACGAGGTGGTACAGATGTCGCGATTTGCAAGCGGCGTTTACTTTTACAGAATCGTCGCAAATGGAATTAACAACGACAAATTCGTGTCGATAAAGAAACTCGTCTTAATAAAATGAAGCTAAGTTTACAAAGGAGATAAAAATGTCCAGGTTGATATACAGTTTATCGGTTCTCTTCTCACTCGCTCTTTGCGACTCCGTCTTTTCTCAGACTCCAGTCCAGCCTTCCGGCAGCGGAACAACGGGTGATCCCTACCAGATCAGTTCATTGTCCAATCTTGCATGGATCCAGGATGCCGCGAATGACACGGCGTGGAACTCGCACTATGTCCAGACGGCAAACATAGACGCCTCGTCCGACTCGACCTGGAACTCCAGGGCAGGATTCTCCCCGATCGGCACTTATCCCGGAGTGTACTTCGGCGGAACATATGACGGCGGCGGGCACACAATAACCGGTCTCTACATCTCACAAGGATCGAATGATTACATCGGCCTCTTCGGATACGCTCAGGGTGCAACAATATCTAACCTCGGACTCGTAAATGTGAATATAACCGGAGGAAACGCCGTGGGCGGCCTTGGAGGAGAGTTCTTCCAGAATACGACGGTAAGAAATTGCTACACCACTGGAAATATTTCCGGATCTACATACGTAGGCGGCCTCATCGGATGGGTAGAAACGAGCTGCAGTGTTGCCGGGAGCTACAGCACCGCAAATGTATCAGCATCCTCCGGTACATTTGGCGGACTTATAGGTTGGAACGACCTGTCGTCGATCGACAGCTGCTACAGTGCAGGTAACGTAACCGGGACGGGAAGCGGCAACGGGGGTGCCGGCGGACTCATAGGTTCGAACTCATCATCGAACGTGAGCCACAGTCACACCTCCTGTTCTGTTACGGCGCCGGGGAGCGGCACGAGCTATGTCGGAGGGTTTGTCGGATCAGACAATCCGACGGACACGGTCAGCAACTGCTATAGCAGCGGAACTGTGACATGCAGCGGTTCAATCATCGGTGGATTCTTCGGCTATGATGTATCGTCCACGACAACTAAAAGTTATACCACCTCAACTCTCATTTGTGACCCGTCATCCAATTGGGTCGGCGGCTTCGCAGGTGAAATCTCAGGTTCAACAGACAGCAATTGCTACTCCACGGGTAGCCTGACGGGTAGCTTGTTCGTCGGAGGTTTTGCCGGAGAGGCTTTTAACGGCGCCATCGTCAATAAATGTTATTCCGTCGGACATGTGATCGGCAGCGCGCTGACCGGCGGCTTTGTCGGTTATGTGAGCAGCGCGTCGATCGACAGCTCATTCTGGGATGTGGATTCTTCCGGGTGGGGGACCAGCGCGGGCGGTACAGGAAAGACTGATGCCGAGATGAAGACAGCATCCACATTTACGAATGCCGGCTGGGACTTCAGCGGCACCTGGGCGATTAACTCAAGCATAAACAGCGGTTATCCTTACCTTTCGGGAGTAACCGACCAGTCACTTCCCGTACAGGCAACGGAATTTGTTGCAAACGTCGAAGCAGGTGCTGTAGCACTCTCCTGGAAGACGGAATCGGAAGTGGATAACGCGGGATTTGTGGTCATGAGAGAGCAGTTAGGTGTTAGCGGCTGGGAGTTAGCTGGTAGTTACGTGACCGACAAGAATCTTGAAGGACTGGGCACAAGCAGTTCCGGTAGGAGCTATTCTTTCACCGACAACAAAGTCATATCGGGTAAAACATACAATTATAAAATCCAGAGTGTAACCACAAACGGAACGACGAAGGACTTATCCACTCTAACCGTCACTGTCGACGTACCGAAGAATTATGCATTATACCAGAATTATCCGAATCCATTTAATCCATCCACCACGATACGCTTCGACTTGAAAGAACAATCGACGGTGACTCTGGATATTTACAATGTACTCGGGCAAAGAGTGCTGGAACAGAATTACGCAAACCTGAATGCCGGAAGATACGACGAAGTTGTGAACATGGACAGGTTCGCCAGCGGAGTTTACTTCTACCGGATCACTGCGGATGGAAACGGTGGACGGAAATTCGAGTCGATAAAGAAGCTTGTTCTTATGAAATAAGAATACAGACTTTTCATATTTCTTTTCCAGGACTGCGGAACTTCATCAGGCAAACTTAGGTTTTTTTAATCATGGAGGAGGAGAGATAGAGACCGAAACTTACTGCTCGGCATTGCCGGAGAGCGAATTTCACGGCTCGATCGTGTATCAGCCGCCTGGAACGGCCACGGTATGTATTCCCGGTTCTTCAGTTTCCATTATCCTCCATAAGCACCTTAATGTTGCACCTACCGGATCTTATGCAAAAGCACAAGGAGAGAATAATGGGATCGTTTATACTGCGTTTTGTCCATAAATCAACATTGCTTATACTCGCTGCCAGCGCAATTGCCGGGGTCACATCGACAAGGGCGTCTGTGAAGAACAAGTCCAATCAAACAATCACAACCGCCGTTGCCAATTTCAAATCAAGGCTGTCTGGAATAAAAGCACAACGAGATAAGATACTTCAACAAATGGTTTCTAAAGGAGCAAAGTTTAGGACACCGCTCTCTGCCCGCAAAGGACGCATATCTTCATTCAGGCAGGCATATCTTCCGTACTCCGTCGGTACAATCACGGTGAATACTGTCGCCGACTCGGCGGCCGCGAATCCGGCAACCTCCGATACTACAATCCATGGCACGGTTAGCCTTCGTTCAGCGATACAATATACAAATGCAATTGCCGGAGCAGACACCATCATAGTCCCGGCCGGGACTTACACCCTGACAATTTCGCCCTTAGGTGGTGACACTGCGGGAACCGGTGACCTCGATATTAACGACAGCCTTACGATTATCGGCGCTGGAGAAAACGAAACCGTAATCGACGGAAACCAGATAGATAGGATTTTCAACATCGGCTCGATCAATACAAACATATCTGTGAAGCTGTCCGGTTTGACGGTTATGAACGGCTATTCTTCAAGCAGCAATCCGGACGACGCCGGCTTCGGTGGAGGCATGGAGGTCAACGGCGGGGTTGTGGAACTCGACTCAGTGAATATGACCAACAATCGCTCCGATCTTTCAGGAGGCGGAATCGGGATCTACGGCGGGACCTTCATCATGAATTACGGCTCATTGAGCAACAATATTGCCGATGCCGGCGGGACGCATGACCCGAGCGACGACGGCGGTGGGGCGGACATATGGAGCGGGACATCAACATTCAATGGTGTGGCAATCGACAGTAATATCGCCGTAATCGGCGGTGGAATCGATAACTTCTTTGGAGGTTCCGGAGCAAACCTAATCTTCAGCAACTGCGAGTTCATCAATGACAGCACTAGTTTCGGCCAATTCTACTATGGCGGTGGTCTTGAGAATTTTCTCGGCGACTTCACGATCGATCATTGCACCTTCGAAAATTGTTACGGCGACGGCGATGGAGGTGCAATCGACATTCGCGCCGGTGCAAATACCATAACGAACTCGGTCTTCGAGGGAAACCATTCGCTGGGTGCTTCCGGCGCAATTCACGATCTGGGAACGAGTCTGACAATGACTGGCGATACGGTCGTATGGAACACTGCCACCAACGATATTGGAGCTATCTTTACCGCCAGTCAGTTCAAGATGCAGAACAGCTTCGTAGGTCACAACTCGACGACATCAGACGGGAGCGGCCACCTAACCGGCGGTATCGCCCTCGGCGGTATCGATACTCTGATCAACGTTTCGATTCGCGGGAACAGCGCCGATCTTGGAGCCGGCGTTTCCACCGACAGCAACAGTATCTATTTTTCGCAAGTCGACATCGACAGCAACGCGGCTCTATTATTTGGAGGGGGCATGTTTGCCGTCAATTACACCAATGCTTATCTCTCACAGGTTTATGTTGACAACAACGCTGCGCTCGCCGAAGACGGGGGCGGCTTACTGATCGCCAACAGCAGCTTTCATCTTTCGCAGGTTTATGTCGACAGCAATCAAGCTATGGGCGGCGGGGGGATCGACGATGAATCAGGGGGAATAATTTGGCATGACGGCTCGCTTTCCTACAATATAGCGAGCGCTCAGGGAGGAGGGATGCTTTTCGATGGTGCTGCAAACGACACTCTTTACAATATCGCGATTACAGGAAATAGCCCCGACCAGATCTTTGACGCAACCTCGGGAGCGTTTGATGTGGTTATCATAGACAACTCTCTCGCCGTCCAGGCGACAGATTTCGTCGCAACCTCAGATGCTGGATCGGTCACTCTTTCATGGAACACCCAATCCGAGGTAGACAATTCAGGATTCAATATTCTTCGGGAAGACCCGGGCACAAGTTCATTCAGGCTCATCTCCAGCTACACGACC